>FWWM01000176.1_pt1 | contig 127032 bp, 151 predicted proteins | sample 2228351 | NCBI WGS metagenome assembly FWWM01 (sample SAMEA103939774, study PRJEB20133) | metagenome
TGGGGTGATTTTTTGAGGGCGGTCCTTGGGGCGATGCCCTCCCCCATCCCCTCCCGCCTGCGGGAGGGGCGTGTCCGTGGAAGTGGTAGGATTCTTTCAGACGTAGAGCCCTGACGGCCGCCCAGTCACGCTCCCCTCCCGCAGGCGGGAGGGGATGGGGGAGGGCAACCGCCAAACAGCCCACCCCCAACGAATCAATTCGCCTTTCGCCCGCTCGCGAACTTCTTGCTCTTGCCGAACCGCGTCTTACGCGTGCCCGGCTTGCCTTCGTTGGAGCGCCCCATGATCGGCGCCTTCTGCTCGTGCACGGGCAGGCCCAGTTCCTCGTTTTCCAGCTGCCGGATCTCATCGCGCAACCGGCCCGCTTCCTCGAATTCGAGGTCGGCGGCGGCCTTGCGCATCTTCTTCTCCAACTCCTCGATATAGGCGCGCAGGTTGTGGCCGACCATGTGCGGACGGTCGTCGTCGATCGGCACCGTCACCTGGTCGCCGCTGGCCACATGCGCGATGATGTCGCCGATCTGGCGGCGGATCGTCTGCGGCGTGATGCCATGCTCGGCATTATAGGCCATCTGCTTTTCGCGACGGCGCGAGGTTTCCAGCATCGCGCGCTCCATCGACCCGGTGATGCGGTCGGCGTACAGGATCACGCGGCCATCGACATTGCGCGCCGCGCGCCCGATCGTCTGGATCAGCGAGGTTTCCGAACGCAGAAAGCCTTCCTTGTCCGCGTCCAGAATCGCGACCAGCCCGCATTCGGGAATGTCCAGGCCCTCGCGTAGCAGGTTGATGCCGATCAGCACGTCATAGACACCCAGCCGCAGATCGCGGATCAGCTCGATACGCTCCAGCGTCTCGACGTCGGAGTGCATGTAGCGGACCTTGATCCCCGCCTCGTGCATATATTCGGTCAGGTCCTCCGCCATCCGCTTGGTCAGCGTGGTGACGAGGGTGCGATAGCCCAGCTCGGTCGTCTTGCGCGCCTCGATGATCAGGTCCTGCACCTGTTCCTCGACCGGTTTGATCTCGACCGGCGGGTCGATCAGGCCGGTGGGGCGGATGACCTGTTCGACGAAGACGCCGCCGGTCTGCTCCATCTCCCAATGGCCGGGGGTGGCCGAGACGCTGACCGTCTGCGGGCGCATCGCGTCCCATTCGTTGAAGCGCAGCGGCCGGTTGTCGATCGCGGAGGGCAGGCGGAAGCCATATTCGGCCAGCGTGATCTTGCGGCGATGGTCGCCGCGCGACATGCCGTTGATCTGGCCGATCGTGACATGGCTTTCGTCGACGAACAGCACCGCATTTTCGGGCAGATATTCGAACAGCGTGGGCGGTGGCTCACCGGGCAGGCGGCCGGTCAGGAAACGGCTGTAATTCTCGATGCCGTTGCATGACCCCGTGGCAGCGATCATCTCCAGGTCGAAATTGGTCCGCTGCTCCAGCCGCTGGCGTTCCAGCAGCTTGCCCTCGATCTCCAACTCCTTGAGCCGTTCGGTAAGCTCGAACTTGATCGCCTCGACCGCCTGCTTCATCGTCGGACCCGGCGTCACATAGTGGCTGTTGGCGTAGATGCGCACCGAATTGAGACTGGCGACCTTCTTGCCGGTCAGCGGATCGAACTCGACGATCTCCTCGATCTCGTCGCCGAAAAAGGACACGCGCCAGGCCGAATCCTCATAATGCGAGGGGAAGATTTCGAGATTGTCGCCCTTCACCCGGAAATTGCCGCGCATGAAGGCGGCATCGTTGCGCTTATACTGAAGCGCGACCAGCTTGCGGATGATCTCGCGCTGGTCGACGCTTTGGCCTTTTTTCAGGTCGAAGATCATCGCCGAATAGGTTTCGACCGACCCGATACCGTAGAGGCAGGACACCGAGGCGACGATGATGACGTCATCGCGCTCGAGCAGCGCACGCGTTGCCGAGTGGCGCATCCGGTCGATCGACTCGTTGATCGAGCTTTCCTTCTCGATATAGGTGTCGGACCGGGGCACATAGGCCTCGGGCTGGTAATAGTCGTAATAGCTGACGAAATATTCGACCGCGTTGTTGGGGAAGAAACTCTTGAACTCCCCATAGAGCTGCGCCGCCAGGATCTTGTTGGGCGCGAGGATCAGCGCGGGGCGCTGCAATTCCTCGATCACCTTGGCCATGGTGAAGGTCTTGCCCGATCCTGTGACGCCTAGCAGCACCTGATCCTTGTCGCCGGCGCGCGCGGCGGCGGCGAGTTCGGCGATGGCGGCGGGCTGGTCGCCGCTGGCGGTGTAATCCGTGACAAGTTCGAAGCGCTTGCCGCCTTCGGCCTTTTCCGGGCGCGACGGGCGGTGAGGAACGAAGCTGACCCCGGTTTCGGGCTCGTCTAGGGTGGTACGGATCTGGATCGCCATGCCGGGAATATGGGTCCGGTTGCGCTTTTGTTCCAGTGGTTGCGATCTTGTGGCGTGGGCTTCGCTTATCGCAAAGCCCGAACCCGCGCCGTATCGAGGCAAGCCCGCATCGCCGCATCGCCGGTCCGTGGTGCGCCTCCAGCCCGGAAAGGGCCGACCTCCACCGGCTCGCCCAGCCGAACCGCCATAAACCGGCCCGGCGCGCGGGAACAGCGCATCGCCGCGTCGAGCAGCTTGGGCGGCGTGTCATAGCCCTCATAGGACAGCCGGAACGTACCCCAATGGATGGGGATCGCGGTCGATGCGCCCAGCCGCTCGAAAATCTGTACCGCTTGCGGCGGGCCGATATGGCTGCCCGACGCCATCTGGCCCGGAACGAAGCGGAATGCGCCGATCGGCAGCAGCGCCAGCCGCACCGGGCCGAGTTTCGCTGCTTCCCCCGGCCAGCGCCCGTCGCCCATGCCGGTATCGCCCGCGAAAAAGACATTGCCCCCCGGCAAGCGCACCACGAAGCTGGACCATAAGGCCCGGTTGCGATCGGCAAACCAGCGGCTGCCCCAGTGATGGTTGCGCGTGACGGCCACCGAAACGCCCGGCCGGATCGCCTTTTCCCGCCCCCAATCGAGTGCCGTGGCGGGGACGCCGACCTGATCGATGACGCTGTCATTGCCCAGGCTGGTGATGATCAACGGCCGGTCCCGCCGCCACAGTCGCTGGAGCGTCGTCTGGTCGAGATGGTCGTAATGATTGTGGCTGACCAGCACGACATCGATCCGGGGCAGGTCGTCAAAGGCAATTCCGGGTATCGCCACCCGCTTCGGGCCGAAGCCGAACGGCCCCGCACGCTCGGCATAGACGGGATCGGTCAGGATGTTCAGCCCCTGGGTCTGTATCAACACCGTCGCATGGCCGATCCAGGTCGCGACCATTCGCTGGCCCGTAACCCGTGCCTCGGGTTTGGATGGGTGGACCGGCACGGCATGGGGCCAGTCGGGGCGGCCGTCATCGCCGGTGAGCTGCCGCCACAGAAAACCGCCACGCCCGCCGCGTGTCGGCATCCTCAGGGTATCGGCATCGCCATCCGGGTTGAAGAAGCGCTCGCCATCATAATGGCCGGTTTCCGGCCCCACATAATAAAGCCGGTCGAGATAATGCGGGACGATCGTCGCGGTCAGGCCGAGCAGGATGAGGATCAGCGCCAGCCCCTTGGCGATCCGGCCGACGCGTTTCATGTTTCAGCCTTCAAGCGCCGGACGATAGGCAAAGCCCGGTCAAAAAAGCGCATCGCAAAGCTCCTGACATTCAGCGTCGACCGCGCGCGATGCGGGCCTGCCAAAGCATAAGAAGCGGCACGACCCCCAGTTCCATGACCAGCCCCAACCGATGCCCGGCGGAGGGCGCGCCGATCGTTGCCCAGGACAATGCGCGCGCCAGTCCACCCGCCACCACCAGCAATCCCAGCAATCGGAACCGCGCGCCCTTGCGCTCGATGCCGGGCACGCAGGTCGTAAAGGCCAGGCCCAGCGCAAAGAAGATGCCGGAGACATAGCGGAACTGGCTGTCCAGATCGGTCGGGATCGACGGCGCATGACCCAGCCACCCGGGGCCGCGCACGATGCTGATCCCGCCGATGGTCAGCGGCACCAGACAGGCGATGGCGACCACGACCTGCAAGGCACGCCGCTCGACCCGGATATCGCTCAATCCAGGATTTCCTTGCGGACATGGATCGCGCGCAGTGAAATGCGAACCTCGACCATGAACGCGATCAGGCACAGGGTCAGCAGGCTGACCGAAAGGATGAAGGCGAGCGCGATCCAGGTGCCGATAGCGAATTTGCCGATATTGGCGATGAACAGCACCGCGATGACGATACAGGCCATCACCGCGCTCGACACCGCCAGGAACAGCGCCGCGTTGATGATCGACATCCGCCGGTCGAGCAACCGCAGCTCCCATTTGTGGCGCAACAGGTCGGGACCGTCGTCGATCTTGTGGATCATCATTTCCAGCCCGCGCGCCCGGTCGATCACCCGCGCCAGCCGCCCGGCCAGCACGTTCAGCAACTGCCCGATCGCGGCGAGCAGGAAGACGGGCGCCAGCGACAGCTGGATGGTCTGGGCGATGGTGGCAACGGCTGGCAAGATGGGCATCGCCTGAAATGGTGGCGCGTCGGGCTGCACGGAGCAAGGGGGAAAGGAATCAATGATCCTCCCCGGCACGGGGAGGGGGACCACCCGCAGGGTGGTGGAGGGGGCGTGCTGTCGAGCCAGTCCCTTGCCGAAGCCCCCCTCCGTCAGCCCTGCGGCCTGCCACCTCCCCGCGAGCGGGGAGGATCATACCGGCGCGGCGTCGGCCCCCGCGCCGTAGTGATGCCAGGTGAAGATGGCGAGCGCGCTACGGTGCGGACGAAACGCCTCGGCGAGTTCGCGGACCAATTTTTCCGAAGGCCGGGCGTCGTGACCCAGGATGCGCCCCATCTCGATCTGCACGGCCAGGTCGCCCGCCGGCCAGATGTCGGTCCGCCCTTCGGCGAACAGCAGATAGACCTCCGCCGACCAGCGGCCGATTCCCTTCACCCGGACGAGCTGCGCGATTGCTTCCTCGTCATCTTGCGGAAGCTCGGCCAGGTTCAGGCGGCCGCTCGTCACCTCTTCGGCCAGACTGCGCAGATAGCCCGCCTTTTGCCGCGATATGCCTGCGCCACGCAGTTCCTCGTCGCTGACGCCGTGCATCCGTGTCGGATCAGTCGCATCGCCCAGCAAGGCGTTCAGCCGCCGCCAATGCGCATCGGCCGACGCGACTGACACCTGCTGGCCCAATATGGTCCGGACCAGCGTCGCATAGCCCCGCGCGCGGATGCGGGGGGCGGGATAGCCGATCCGCCCCAGCGCGGCGGCAATGGCAGGCTCCATGGCCGCGAGTGCATCCATGCTTTCGCGAATCTGTTCGGCGCTTAGCCCCATGATGCTTGATCCGCGCGTTCAGGCCCGGCAGAGCCGCTGCCGACAAGGAGAATGGACATGCCCAAGCTTATCGTCGTGACCCGCGACGGGGAAGAACGCGAAATCGACGGCGAGGCCGGTCTGTCGGTGATGGAGGTCATCCGCGACGCCGGTGTCGACGAACTGCTGGCGCTGTGCGGCGGATGCTGCAGCTGCGCGACCTGCCATGTGCATGTCGACCCGGCCTTTGCCGACACGCTGCCCGCGATCGGGCCGGATGAGGACGACCTACTCGATTCGACCGGTGATCGGGATTCGACTTCGCGCCTGTCCTGCCAGCTGCCTTTTGGTGAAGCGCAGGACGGGATGCGGGTGCGGATCGCAGCGGAGGACTGACAGCGCATTGCGTCGGAACGTCGGAGGCGGGGTTATGGCCCCGCCTTTTTTATGCGCACAGAGGCGCGGAGGACGCAGAGGCGGCGTCCTGTTTGGCGACGTTCCAGCTTATCTAAGAGATTGTGTTCGCGCGGAGACGCGGAGGCGCGGAGATGTGTCGCGCGGCGCGACCGAAGCCTGCCATCATGACCGGCAGACTTTGCGGCGGCCCGAGAGGATAGAGAGGCCTTGCGGCCAGACACATCATCTCCGCGTCTCCGCGCCTCCGCGCGAACCTTCATCCCGTGGCCTTCGACTTCGCTCAGGCTGAACGGAGGAGGGGGATGGGGGCCGCGCGTACCGACAGCCGTTCACGCTGAGCGAAGTCGAAGCGCACGCCCCGCCCTTCGCCATGTGCAAAAAGGCGGCAGGGACAGCCCCCGCCGCCCAACACATCACCGCGCCGCCACCGCGTACAGCGCGATCGCCGCCGCGTTGGAGACGTTCAGGCTCTCCACCTTCGGGCTGATCGGCAGCTTGGCGAGTTCGTCGCAATGCGCCTCGGTATTCTGGCGCATGCCTTCGCCCTCGGCGCCCAGCACGATGGCGATGCGCTGCGTGCCCATCGCCTCGGCCAGCGTCTGGTTGGCGTGGCCGGTCAGGCCGATGCGCCAGAAGCCTGCTTCGGCGATCTCGTCGAGCGCACGGGCCAAGTTCACCACGCGAATCCACGGCACCGTCTCCAGCGCACCGCTCGCCGACCGCGCGACCGTGCCTGATTCGGGCGGCGCGTGGCGATCCTGGGTCACGATACCCAGCGCGTCGAACGCGGCGGCCGAGCGCAGGATCGCGCCGACATTGTGCGGGTCGGTCACCTGGTCGAGCACGACGAGCGGCCGCTGATCGTCCTGCCCTTCGTGCAGCAGGTCGCCCAGCCACATATCCTCCAGCGGATCGACCTCGGCCACCAGGCCCTGATGCGGCGCATCAGCGGGCACCAGGCGGCCCAGGTCCGCCGCATCGGCATAGGTGATCGGCACCACCGGCGGCAGGTCGAGCGCGGCCAGCGCCTCGCGCGTGCCCCAGATCTTGCGCACGGTGCGGTTCGGGTTGGCAAGCGCCGCCGTCACCGCATGCCGCCCCCAGAAGCGGGGGCGGTTGGATGAAGCCTGGCTGGGGCGATGTCCTCGGCGTGCCATCAGTCGTCGGTATCCGTAAAGCTAAAGGGATTGGTCGCCGCCGGCTGGGTCGGAACCGGCGGGCGCGGCAACGCCTTGTCCGCATTCGCCGCCGCGAGCAAGACCCCGGCGAGGACGACCGAAGCCTGACGCATGTCGTCCCCCTTCAGATGGTCGAAGGTATCGGCCGAGCTGTGATGGGTCCGGCTGCCATAATCCAGCGGGTCCTGGATGAACTGGAAACCCTGCACGCCGACCGCTTGCATGAAGACATGGTCGGTTCCGCCGGTCGTCCGCTGCACCACATTGCCCGCCCCCATCGAGGCATAGGGCGACAGCCATTCCTTCAGCATCGGCACCGCCGCCGGGTTGTTCTCGGCATAGATCCCGCGCAGCTTGCCCGAGCCATTGTCGATGTTGAAATAGGCCGCGAGGTCGCCGTAACCGGGCTTGGGCGTGATCGGCCAGCGATTGGTCCAGCCATAATAGCGCTTCAGGCCGGTCTGCGGCGCGTCGCCGGGGCGGCCGCGCGTCGCCAGATGCTGCTCGACATAGGCCATGGAGCCCAGAATGCCCTGCTCCTCGCCCGACCAGAGCGCGAAGCGGATGGTACGCCGAGGCCGCTGGCCGGTGGCGGCCAGGATACGCGCCGCCTCCATCACCATCGCGCTGCCCGCCGCATTGTCGGCCGCGCCGTCGCCCGCGACCCAGCTGTCGAGATGCGCGCCCGCCATCACATAGCCCGCCTTGGGATCGGTGCCGGGGATTTCGGCGATAATGTTGTAAGCGTTGACGTCGCTGTCGTCATAGCGGACGTCGCTCAGCACCTCGATCGTCGGCGCGGGGCCGATCTTGGTCAGACGTGCAAGCCGGCGATAATCCTCGGCCGCCAGCTCGATACCGGGCACCACGGGTGTCTCGCCCCGCCCGAACAGATAGCCCTCGCCGTGGACCAGCTTGCCGTCGCGATAACTCTGGGTGACGTAAGCGACCGCGCCCTCGGCCTTCAGGAAGGCGTCGAGCTTCTGCGCGAAGTCGAGCCGCTTCAGCCGGCGGTCGGCGCTGTCGGGATCATGCTCGGGCTGGACGTACAGGTCGAGTTTGGTGATGTCCTCGCCGGTCAGGCGGCGGAAGGGCGCGGACCCGGGCTCGTCACCCGTGCCCGGCAGCGACACCATCACGATCTTGCCGCGCAGCTGGCCCCGCCATTTGTCGAAGTCCCGCTCGCGCTTCATGGGCGCGACGATCACGGGGGCGGTCACCGCGCCGTTGGTGCCGGGCGTCCAGGCGATCGGGATCGCCGTCAGTTGCAGAGGGCGGGGCGACACCATGCGCACGCTCGCCCGCTCGATCGACCAGCCACGCCCAAAGGCGAAGCCCTCCTTATGGACGTTCTTCAGGCCCCATTTGGCGAACTGCTCGGCGGTCCAGCCCTCTGCGGCGCGCATGGCGGGACTGTTGGTCATGCGCGGACCGATCACATCGGTCAGATGCTCGGCGGTCTGCATCACCTGGCTGTGATTCATCCCCTCGTCGATGATGCGATTGGCGGCGCCCCGATCCTGCGCGGATGCGCCGGCGGCAGGCAAAAGGGCGACAGCCGCGACGGCGGCAAGCAAGTGTGTGCGCATGATATTCGAGAACCCCCGGGAAATTCTGCTATGAGGCAGAGGCTATGTCCCGATCACGGGACATGCAAGCAACCCGATCAGCCATGCCGTGCGGAAAACGCATAAAACGGCGTTGACAGCCGCGTTCGGCTTCGGCATTGGGCGCGCCTCGCTCCGATGGAGTGACACCCCGGAAGGGTGGCCGAGTGGTTAAAGGCAGCAGACTGTAAATCTGCCCGCGTGAGCGTACACTGGTTCGAATCCAGTCCCTTCCACCATCCCCGCCGATCGGCTAGGGTCGAGAAGCGGCGCTGGACTTGAGCGGGTATAGCACAATGGTAGTGCAGCAGCCTTCCAAGCTGAATACACGGGTTCGATTCCCGTTACCCGCTCCATCCATATCCGGTTCTTCCCCGAAAGATTTTCGTTGTCGCGCTTGACCCTCGCGGCAAACCGCGCCACGCGGCTCTCGTTTTAAGAATAAAAGAGAGTTCGCGTAATGGCATCGGTCAATTTCGACATCCCCCACGACCTGGGTCATGCCGAAGCGCGGCGGCGGATCGAGCAGGGGCTTCCCAAGCTGGAGGCGCATATCCCCGGGGGCGGTCAGGTGACGTCCGAATGGCCCGCCGAGGACCGGCTGATCCTGACCATCATCGCCATGAGCCAGACGGTGAAGGCCGATATGGAGATCGCCGACGACGCGCTGCGCGGCACGGTGACGATCCCGATGATGTTGTCGATGATGGCGGGGCCGATCAGCGATTTCGTGAAGACCAGCGCGGAAAAGATGCTCGCCAAGGCCTAATTCCCTTTTCGACCCGACACGGGGGGCAAAGGGATCGCCGGGATGCGGCCAAAACGCCCTATCGCTCCAGGCTAAGGGCGATTCCGATGGGACAGGTGCCGGGTCGCGACGCCGACCAGCACCGCCGTCGACAGCAGAATGGACGAGACGAGGCCGCCGATGGCGAGCAGGCCGCCGCTCGTGACCCGCAGATGGGCGCGCATGTCGAGGGCGCGCCCGGCGGAGACGCGAAGCATCGCCTTTTGAGAGACGGGATGGGGGCGGGGCGAATGTAAAGCCATGTCGCTCCAACGCGCCGGTCGTCCAGCGGTTCAGCGGACGATCGGAACGGCCCGTCACCTGGCGGCCGATGGTCACGCGGTGTCGCGGCCCAGCCTGGCGTTGGCGGTTGAGGCCCGGATAGGCGCGCAAGTCGGTCTCGTGACGCCACGAGGACTGGCATCCCTGTCCAAGCGCCCTTAAGTCCGTTCATATGCTGACCCCCGAACAAGCCCGCGACCGGGCCGCCGATATCGTCGCCCGTGCCCGCGCCGCCGGAGCCGATGCCGCCGACGCGATCTTTGCCGCCGATGCCGCGCTGGAAGTATCCGTTCGTCTCGGTGCGCTGGAGGATGTCGGCCGGTCCGAGAGCGAGGAACTGGGCCTTCGCGTCTTCGTCGGGCGGCGTTCGGCCAGCGTGTCGACCTCGGACCTGTCCGGCGACGCGATGGACCGGACGGTCGAGCGCGCCGTAGCCATGGCACGCGAGGCGCCCGAGGATCGCTGGGCGGGCCTCGCGCCCGAGGAACGGCTGCTGCACGGCGCACCGCCCATGCTCGACCTGGATGATGGCGGCGAGGTCGCGCCAGAGTCGCTCCGTGCCGCCGCGCTCGAAGCCGAAGAGGCTGCGCGCGCCGTGGCGGGCGTGACCAATTCCGAAGGGGCGGGCGCGTCGGCCTCGCGCGTCGTCTCGGCGCTGGCGACCAGCCATGGCTTCGCGGCGGGCTATGCCGCCACCGGCTACGGTCTGTCCGTCAGCGTGGTTGCAGGCGAGGGCGCAGGCATGCAGCGCGACTACGCCCATCACGGCGCGCGCCTGCGCCGCCTGCTGGAAAGCCCCGAGGCGATCGGCGCCCGCGCGGGTGAACGGACGGTCGCGCGGCTCCATCCGGGTAAGCTGGTGAGCGGCGCGATGCCGGTCGTCTATGACCCCCGTGTCGGATCGTCGCTGGTCGGGCATCTCGTTTCGGCGATCGCGGGGGCGGCGATCACGCGCCGGACCAGCTTCCTGCTCGATCGGCTGGGGGAGCAGGTGATGGCGGCCGGCATCCGGATCGAGGACGATCCCCACCGCCCGCACGGCCTGCGCTCACGCCCCTTTGACGGCGAGGGGCTGGCGGTGTCGCCGACCGCGATCGTCGAGGACGGGGTGCTGGAAACCTGGCTGCTCGATTCCGCCTCGGCCCGGCAATTGGGACTGGAGCCCACCGGCCATGCTGCGCGCGGCACCAGCGGCGCGCCGGGCGTGTCGACCAGCAACCTATATATGGCGGCGGGGCGCGTGCCGGTCGACACGCTGATCGCCGATATTGTCGACGGCGTGTATGTCACCGAGTTGATCGGCAGCGGTGTGAACCCCGTCACCGGCGACTATAGCCGCGGCGCGGCGGGCTTTCGCATCGTGAACGGACGGATCGCAGAGCCGGTTGCGGAGTTCACTGTGGCAGGCAATCTGAAGGATATGTTCCTCGGCATGACCCCGGCCAATGATCTGGAGTTCCGCTATGGCGTGAATGTGCCGACGCTGCGCATCGATGGAATGACGGTTGCCGGCGGCTGACCCGATCCCGCCAGACCTGATTCCTGCAATCGTGGCGGCGGTGCGTGAGGCGGCGGCGATGGCGTTGGCCCGTTGGCGTACCGATTTTCACCGATGGGAAAAGACCCCGGGCAGCCCGGTGTGCGAGGTCGATCTGGATGTCGACCGGATGCTGTACGCGCGGCTCCACGCGCTGATCCCCGATGCGGGCTGGTTGTCGGAGGAGACGGCAGACAAGCCCGACCGGCTGGCGGCCCGGCGCGTCTGGGTGGTCGACCCGATCGACGGGACGCGCGACTATATTCGCGGGCGGGAGGGCTGGGCGGTCTCCGTCGCGCTGGTCGAGGATGGTCGGCCCGTGGTCGGGATGCTGGCCGCGCCCGCCCGCGGCGAGTTGTGGCTGGCGCGGGCGGGGCACGGCGCGACCCGCAATGGTAGCCCGCTGAGCGCGGGCTATTGCCGCCAGATGCCGGGCGCGCGCGTGCCGGTCGATGCCTTGCCCAAGGCCGACCGCGATCTGGTCGCCGTGTTCAAGCCCAACTCGATCGCGCTGCGCATTGCCATGGTCGCCGCCGACGAGGCCGATCTGGTCGCGACCTTACGCTGGGGCAATGAGTGGGACATCGCCGCCGCCGCCCTGATCGCATCGGAAGCCGGGGCAGGGGTCGCCGATGCGCTGGGCCAGCCGCTGCTCTTCAACAAGCCCGATCCCCGCGCCTTTGGCGTGCTGGTGACGGCGCGCGGGCTTCAGGATGCGGCGGTCGAGCGGCTCGCGCCGCGTGCCCGCGAGGTTATCGTCCCCGTCACGCGCTGAGCATCTGCTCCACCCATTCGGGCACGCGCCGCCCCGCCGGGCCGAGGCGGCTTTCGTCGAACCAGCCGCTGCCCTCCGACCGATCGAGATTGAGCTCCAGTGTCCGCGCGCCATGGGCGCTTGCCATCCGCACGAACCCCGCCGCCGGATAAACCGCGCCCGAGGTGCCGATCGACACGAACAGGTCGGCCTCGGAAAGCGCTGCCTCGATCCGGTCCATATGATAGGGGATCTCGCCGAAGAACACGATGTCGGGCCGCATGCGCGGTGCGGCGCAGGCGGGGCAGGGCGTGCCGGGCGGCAAATCGCCCTGCCAGTCGAACCGCTCTCCACAGGCCGCGCACAGCGCCCGCTTCAGCGCGCCATGCATATGCAGCATCCGCGTCGCGCCCGCCCGCTCGTGCAGGTCGTCGACATTCTGTGTGACGATCAGCAAGTCGCCCGGCCACTCGCGGTCCAGCCGCGCCAGCGCCTCATGCGCCGCATTGGGCGCGACCCCGGACAGCGCTGCCCGCCGTAGGTCGTAGAAACGGTGAACCAGCTCAGGATCGGCGGCCAGCGCTTCGGGCGTGCAGACATCCTCGACCCGGTGCCCCTCCCACAGCCCGCCGGGGCCACGAAAGGTGGCGATACCGGATTCTGCGGAGATGCCTGCGCCGGTGAGGATGACGATGTTGCGGACGGGATGCATGGTGGTGAGGATAGGCTGTGTCTGCTTTGTCGGGAATGGGGAGAAGCGGACGTTTCGCTTGGGCGGCTAGCATTCCCGATGGCTCGTGGGCTGGCCCTTGTCTTGACCGGACGGATTCGCGCCTAAGATGGAGGCTCGGGGCTATCCCCTGTGCATAGGCTTATGTCCGTGTCCGAGATCATCACCGACGCGGCCGCCACCCCAAACCGCCGCGCCGCAGCCCGGCAAGGTGGTGACGCATCCCGATAAGCTGCGACCCATTCCGATAGGGACACAACTTGATATCCGACGACCAGATCAACGTCAGAAAGTGGCACAGCGATGGCCCCGGAGCCTCCCGCCGGCCGTTGAACGGGGCGTATCGCAGCCGGTTTCCCTCGACCGCAACCTGTGTAATGGAGCCGCTCATGACGACCCGCATCCTCCTGTCGCCCAAGGCCTCCGCATGACCGCTATCGGCATCTATGGCAGCGCCGGTCGCATGGGCCGCGCCATTGCCGACCTGATCGAGGGTGAGGGTGCGACCCTGGCGGGGGGGTGCGATTCGCACGATGATCCGGTCGCGTTGGCCGAGACTGCCGACGTGCTGGTCGACTTCTCGATCGCGGGGGCGCTCGACGCGCATCTGGCGGCCGCCCGCGCGGCGCGGACCCCCATCGTGATCGGCACCACCGGCCTTTCCCCGGTGCAGCACGCGGCCATCGACGCCGCCGCGACCGAGATCGCGGTGCTTCAGACCGGCAACACCTCGCTCGGCATCACGCTGCTCGCCAATCTGGTGCGCGAGGCGGCTGCTCGGCTGGGCACCGATTGGGATATCGAAATCACCGAGATGCATCACCGGCACAAGGTCGATGCGCCCTCGGGCACCGCGCTGCTGCTGGGCGAGGCGGCGGCGGCGGGGCGGGGGCATAGCCTGTCCGAGCTGCGTGTCGATGGCCGCGCGGGATTGGTCGGCGCGCGGACCGAGGGGACGATCGGCATGGCGGCGCTGCGCGGTGGATCGGTGATCGGCGACCATGAGGTGATCTTCGCGGGCGAGGGCGAGCGGGTGACGCTGGGTCATTTCGCGCAGGACCGCACCATTTTCGCACGTGGCGCTGTGCGCGCCGCGCTGTGGCTCGCGGGGCAGGCGCCGGGGCGCTATCGCATGGGCGACGTGCTGGGTCTGTAAGGGGCATGAAGAAGGCGGACGTCGTCGAATTCTACCACCGGCTGGCGGAGGCAAACCCGCATCCCGAAACCGAGCTGGAATATCGCAACCCCTATACGCTGGTCGTCGCGGTCGCGCTGTCGGCGCAGGCGACCGATATCGGAGTGAACAAGGCCACGCGCGCGTTGTTCGCCGAGGTCGACACGCCCGAAAAAATGCTGGACCTGGGCGAGGACGGGCTGAAACAGCACATCAAGACGATCGGGCTGTTCAATACCAAGGCCAAGAACGTCATCGCCCTGTCGCAGATGCTCGTCGACGATTATGGCGGCCAAGTGCCCGAGGATCGCGAGGCGCTGGAACGTCTGCCGGGTGTCGGGCGCAAGACCGCCAATGTCGTGCTCAACGTCGCCTTCGGGCACGAGACCTTCGCGGTCGACACCCATATCTTCCGCGTGTGCAATCGCACGGGCTTGGCCAAAGGCAAGACGCCGCTCGCGGTCGAGTTGAAGCTCGACAAGGCCACGCCGGCGCCGTTTCGGGTCCATGCGCATCACTGGCTGATCCTGCACGGCCGCTATATCTGCAAGGCGCGCCGCCCCGAATGCTGGCGCTGCCCGGTCGAGGACCTGTGCGCCTATCGCCCCAAGCCCCCGGCGCCAGGGGCCGGGAGCGGAAAAGCGGCGGCGTCGTAAAAAGGGCTGGCGCGGTGGAACTGGCGATGCTAGTCGGCCAGCCCACGCACCCGTAGCTCAGCTGGATAGAGCGCTGCCCTCCGAAGGCAGAGGCCACAGGTTCGAATCCTGTCGGGTGCGCCACCGAAATCCGCCGTTTTCGCCGCTTTGCCGATTTCCTTATTCCGGTGTCAGTCCGGTGACCCCGGCGGAACGTCCCCATCTGCTCCCGATATGTTCGCGCAGGCCGCTGCGCGATAAAGTTGCCCACTGTTGCGATTCGCTTCGGTTTGACATGGGAGAGAAGGGTGACGATCACCGTCCAAGTAATCCGCGATCACGACGACAAGGTGCTAGGCACCTTCGACTATGCCGCCGTGCCAGAAATCGGATCGGAGATCATGATCTTGGAACGGGATTGGGAGCGTTATGGAGTCCTGGGCGTGCGACATTGGCCCGTCATGCCGGGCGATCCCGTAAGCGCTGATCAAGAACTGAGCCCGGCTGCGGTGCATTGCTACGTCCGGAGTAATGGCACCCTCGACTGAGCTTTAATTGGGTGGGGCGGTATGATCTTGCCAAGCCCCTGCGCGCCGCAACTGCCGCACGATCCCGTTGAACGCCGCCGTCACGCCCTGGGCGCGGCCGATCTCATTCGACTGCCCAGCCGATTCCCAGAAGGTCGTCAGCGGCCAGCGCTCGGGGCAGTGGGGCAGCAGGCAGCGGAGGGCGAGGCGGACCGGGATCGTATCGCACCGACGCTTGCCGCTATCGATCATTGCCTGACGCAGGATTTGGACGGATAGCTCGACAACGATCCGGTGATGGCGGCGCACGCCTTAGCCCCTCAGGCCGCATTCTCGCGCGGCACGCCGATCGCGATCGGCGACGCGCTGGTCGTTCATCGTCTCGCGCAGGAATTCGGCGAAGCGGGCTCGCTCTTCGTCTGCGGGCCACGGGTGGCGATCACGCATTCCCCTCAAGGGTTCTTCCCTCGCATCATGGAGCGCAGCCCCGAATGCGATCGTCCATTTGATGCCGAGGGCATTGAGGATGCCGCAGAAATATCGGTGGAGGTCATTGCTCCGCTGAATGCCATCGTGCTCGCTGCCTGGCCCTTCCTTGACCGGTCGCCTTAGCTCACGCCAGAAGCCATAGAAGGACGACCGGCCCCGACCCGCGATCGCATAGAGCGTCGCCAAGATGACCCGGTCGGATAGGCAGGTGCCGACAGGGCCGCGCGCAGCGCGCGCCCGCTCGGCCGCCTCGTCCAGCGCGACCAGTCCCATGAAGACGATCCGCGCCCGCTGGTCCGGGGTCACGCGACAGGGAGGGGAATTTGCTCGCCCTCTCGCATGAATTCGGCGCGCGCCAGCTGAGCCCCATCCACCGCCTGCCGATATTCGACCGTGCCGTATTTCTCGGCTTCCTCGAATGGAAATAGCGACCATTCCTCGGTCGGATAGCATGCGTCATAGATGGCGCGCGCAGCAGCGCGCAGCCGAGGGTCATGCTGCATCATGGGGATATTCCAGCGATTCGTTGCGCTGCCCATGATGGAACAGAATGGGAACAAACGTCAACGGGGTGAGGGCGGCGATACGCTGCCGCCCCGCCTTAGGTCATGCTACGGGTTTTCCAGATCCTCGACCGTGACGACGTCGATACTCGCTCGATTGGCATCGAGATAGGCCATCAACTGGTCGAAGCCGGACTGCCAGTTCGACATCGATCCCGACAGGCCGTCGTGAAAGACCAGGAATCCCACGCCCTTTTGCGCGATCGCCCGGTCGACATGGTTCTTCCAATAGGTCGAATAGATGTTGGCGTTATTGCCCCACTGGAATTCGCCCGCCCCCATGGCCCGGATGCGCATGGGATCGCCCCAGGGGTAGGTCTCGACCTGCGTGAATTCTCCGAAATAATAGGCCCGCATCGACCGATACGACTGTCGGAAAGCGGGATACGCGATCATGTCGGTCACGCCGACGTTACCGTAATAGCTGCCCGTCCCCCCACCGGAGAGGCCCAAGGCGTTCTGCCAATTGCGCAGCTTGGCGATATCGGCGGTGCGCTGATCGGCGGTCATGACGTCGATACCGCCCGGGCCGGTGGCTGCCTCCGTGGTGTAGGCCTGGCTGGCAATTTGCCATCCCAGATTGTCGTGCAAATTCTTGATCGTCGCGACGGAAAGCCTGCCCGCGCGCCCTGCATCGATGGCGGGGGACAGGTACAGCATCCCGCGAAAGCCATACCGAGCCATGGAGCGGGACGCATAGGCGATCGTCGCGGGATATTGATCGTCGAAGCCGATGATGATCTTTGCCTTGGTCAGGGCATTGGCGACCAGCTCGACATTGCCAAGCGCAATGACCGTGCTCGATGCCGAATTCGGCGCCACCTCCACCATGGCCCAGGTCAGCGCCGAAAGATTGGCCCCAGTGCCCGTCGCCGTGAATGCGGATACCGGGATGGTGAAGCTGCCCCACCGCTGCTCGCCGCCCTTCTGCCCCTCCCGGATCAGCGAGGCCGCATTGTAGACATGGTAATTTGCCCCCGGCGACGCGGGTGACCCTTCGGAATAGAGGCGGATCTTGTAATCCCCCAGCCGAGGATCGACGCCCGTGATCGGCTTGGTCCAGAAGCGTATGAGCTGGCCGGTGGCATTGACCGCCGTAGTCAGCGACGCAGCCGGTCGCATCAGCCGCGATCCGTAGCCCGCCATCGTCAGGGTCAGCCGCGTGTCCCCATAAAGCGGATCCGCCGCCACATCGCTGGCATCACTGGGCGCGCTGGTCAGCCGGGACACCTGGTCGAAAGATGCCAGCACTGCAATGGGCACGGCGACGCGGTATCGCTGGTATGCGCGTCCGCCGACCGCCGGGCCCTTGTCACCATCGGCTGGCGCCTGCGGCCAGTCTGGACTGGGGAGCACGCCACCGGGCGCAGGAGAGGGGACGACGACCTGGGCTGTAATCGGCGGGGCGAGGAAGAGTGCGGCCAGCGCTGCAATGATCATGCGCATTACGGAATCCTCGAGAGAGTGACGGTGCAGCCGGTCGTGCCGGTCAGCAGCACATCGACCACCTGCGACGTGCCGAATTGGAAGACGGTGCCGCCCCCGGTGTCTCCGACGACCTTCGTCGCCAGGATAAGCATTGTGCCATCCGGCGACCGATAGCGCAGCGCGACGCTGCCATAGCCCGTGCAGGCCTGGGTGAGGATGTAGGTCCCCCCATAAAGTGTGACGGGCGCGATGGCGGTATTGGCGGTGACCAGGGCCACGCTCTCCTGCCTACCGGTAACCGGGAGCGGCGTTGCCGGTGACGCGACCTTCGTTGATCCGTCGACGTCCGTGAAAGCCACCCCCGAGGGCGGTACGATCGTCGATGGCGCGACGATCTTGGGATAAGTCGTTTGCGCCGCCGCGGTTGTCGATAGGCAGGCGAGCGCCATCGCGCCCACCCATAGGAGGGTCCTCATAGGTCAGTCCTTTCAGATGGAAATTAGCGGCGGGGCCAAGCGTCCCAGAGCAGGCGGCGCTTGGCGTCACAGTCGGCTAGGTCGAAGCGGCCGTCGCGGATCGTCGCGTCGTCGTCGGCCGCGCTGGCGCTACCGTCCGGCTGGCGGTGCTGCGCCGTCGGGCGGCACGGCTCCCCCGCTGCGGCCGGGGGCGGCGGGATCTCGGGCGAGTAGGGCATCGAGCGCGTCGATGTCGCGCACGCGGTCAGCGGCACGACACAGCACGCGACCAGCATCAGTTTGAGCATAGCGTGTCACCGTGTCTTTCGAGTGGATGATGAGGGGCTGGCGGGCGGCCAGAGTGGCGGCATAGGTCTGCGCAGCGCTGGCCAGCCGCTGGGCGAAGCGCGCTTGGTCGGCGAGACGAGCCTTGTCCGCGTCCGCGATCGCCGAGGACCAGGCGGCGCGCTCGTTGGTCAGGGTCTGGAGATAATCGGCGCGTAGATGGTCGAGCCGCGCCGCCCACAGGCCGAGCGCCAGCACGATAAGGGCGGGCCAGAAACGGCGCAGGAGAGCGAGGGCGGTCACAGCAGGATCGCTTTCGCGCGCGCCAAGCGCTGGCGGCGATCATCAATGCCATTCAGGCCGCCATTGATCAGCCGCGTCACCGCCTCGATGTCGTCGCGGTCAGCAGCGGCGTTGATGCGCCGCGAGGTCCAATAGGCGCAGGCCAGCGCCATGGCGATCGACGGCTCCGCCGCGCGATCCGGCTGCGCCTCAATGTCGACGCCGATCAACTGGCCGAAACGCCTATAATTGTCCCGCCCGGTGATCTGGAGCACGCCCCGCCCACGATAGCGAAAGCCGTCGCCCGCGTTGACGTTGCCCAGGTCGGCCCGGCCTTCGTACCGGCGCTGCGCGGCGGTCGGACCCCAAATCTCCACCATACGGGAGAATCCCATGGTCTCATGACCCGCCTGGGCGAGGAAGTGGGCGAGACGTAGGCCGCTGGCCAGAATGACCGCGCCCTCCAGCGCTTCTACACCACCCGCAAGAGGCGCGGCCGTCCCCGCAGGTGCGCCGAGCTTCCGCAGCAGGGCAGCCAGCGTCACCGGCCCGAAATCGCCGTCAGCACGCACGCCGAGACGGCGCTGCACAAGTGCAACGTCCATAATATGTCCTTTGTTGGAGACGCGAGGTTTTCGGGCCGCTATCGAAGCGGAGTGCCGGACCTATCCCCCGATGGTCACCGGCCGTGGGGGCCGCCCAATCTCCCTCGTGGCGGCCCCTGCTTTATGCTTGGGGCTGATCGGTGCCCGGCAGCTTCGACCGGACGAAATTCAGCGCGATCGCGATGATACCCGCCCCCAGCGCGCCCAGGCCGGTGCCGTAGATCAGCGCCAGCGCGGGATCGGGCCGCAGTCGCATCACCGCCCCTGCGGTGAACAGCAGCGCCAGGATCGTCACCGGTGCGTCGACTGTCCAGCGGTGCTGCTGGCGATCGGTCTGAGCGACATAGAAGCGGACCGCCAGGCAGGCGCACAGCGCGGCGATCATGCTGCCAGCCTCGAAAGGATAGCCCGCAAAATGCCAGATGGTGGGCGCGCTCGTCGCGACGGTCGCCCCGGTATCCCGTGCAACGGCCGCAGCCGCGACGGGGATGAATGCGCCCATGGTCGCCCCCATTTTCCAGATCATCGCGTGGAGACCACGCCAATCGCTGCGATCAGGCTGAGCAGCGCGATGTACGCCGGGCGTTTCAGCATCGGCAGGCTCGACCACATGTCGATCGGGAAGGGCCTGCGCCGAAGCTGTACGACCATGCCGCGCGCCGAAAGATAGAGCAGCGCCAAGCCGGTCAGGCCGAAGCACATGGCGATGGGATCGACGAAGCGCTGGAAGGTCAGCCACCAGCCAGTACCCGTCGGGTCGCGGATGTCCCAGTTCCACAGCACGATCGCATCGGAGCCGCGTGTCAGCACAATGCCCATAGCGAAGCAGAAGCCGGCCCACCGCCAGATCGAGACGGGATGGGACGGGCGGTCGACCGCCCGGTTGCGGTGCCATGCCCGGATCGCGTCGACCGCGAACATGAGCGCGACGACCGTGGCGAAGGTCATCACCGCCAGGTTGAGCACGACCAGCCACCCATGGCCGTCGAATGACGGGGGCGCGACAGTAGGCGGCCCGTCCGCTACCGCACGGGCCGCGAAGCTTGCATTGTCCATTGGAATCTCCACGCATGGGAAAGGGCGGCCAGAACCTGGCCGCCTTGGGTGTGATCGCAATTTGGAAAGGGGAGGGCGGCGGTGGTCTCGCCGCCCTCTAAAATTCAGCCCCGCCGGTGCGGGGGATACCATAGGATCAAGCCCATCATCCCGATTAGGACCGGGCTATCCCCGCCTATGCGGGGAAACCCGTTTGTCCGATCCGGACGTCATCGAGATCATGGGACTATCCCCGCTTGTGCGGGGGAAACTCGATCGCAGGCTTCGTAAGATCAGAAATGTCGGGACTATCCCCGCTTGTGCGGGGGAAACTCTGCCCATCAAGTCGTTCTACAGCCGGATGATCGGGAGACCAAACTCCTTTGCATCCGTAACCGCCTCATCCTCCGTGGCGCGCTCCGATACGATCAGGCCCGCACCACCGAAGTGATGCTCGACGAACCAGACGGACCGGCCGTCAAGCATACCGGCCCAAACCTCGACCCACTCCTTCCGGAGCGCGACGACGGTCACGCTGCGTTCTTCTGCGCCGAGCCGAAGATCGTGGCCAGCTTCGCGAGGCCCTTGGGGGTGATGTGGCAGTAGGGGCGGCAGCAGGCCATGCCGGTCTTCTGGTCGGTATACTTCGCCTCCTTATACTCCAGCCGTCCGTTTTCGATGTGCTGCCGATAAGCGACCCAACTGCCGTTCTGCCGGTAGGCCCATCGGTTGGCATTAAGCCATGTCGTCAGGGTAGCCAGTTTGATCCCGAGAACCTTCGCCGTTTGAGTGAAGGTCAGGCTATCGGTTCCGGCGGATATCAGGTCGAACGCTTCGGCCTTCGGGGTCGCGATCTGCAACGCGGCCTCGGCGCGATCGGCTCGATCGGCATTGTCTGCCGCGAGGCGCAGCGCTTCGGAATAGCTTTGCGGAATAGCGAAAGGGACAACCGGGGCGCTTTCCAGTTCCTGCCAGCGGTCGATAATGGCCGCCCGCATTTGGACGTTATACCCGCTCACCAAAATCAACGTCTCCCGCTTGGGCAGGAGGTATGCGACGGTCGGGCGACCGCCGGTGGATGCCTCAGACTTTTCTTCAAAAGTGAGGGAAAGTGCCTTGGCGAGGTTGCGAATGTCGCGGCGGACGTTGTCGTGGTCCTTACCCGTCAGGTCTGCGATCTCGCGGCTCGACATGGTGGGTTGAGCATTACCCTCTCCGAGTCCGCCGATATGGGCGAGTTGGAAGCCGGGCAGTTTCGGGGTATCTGTTGATTCGGGCATGTCAGATATGCCTTTCCACAGTGTGTGGGCGGTAGTTACAGCCTCCGCCCTTCGCTGGGGGAGAGCGGCCGGGAGGGTTTGCTTCCTAGGGCTATTGCCCTCCCGGTCGTCCACGGCGCTGGAGGTCCCTGCACCGATTACCATCGACCATTGATCGCGGCGGAATAGAAGAAGAACACTCACAGGAGGGTATCCTTGCTGTCAAGGATACCATGAAGCGAAGGGGGGGTTAACTCAACTCGTCGCAGAAGCTTTCGCGATCCTAGCGACGTCTGCGGTGATGACATCCTGCATCTCCAAAGAGTCCCAGAGTTCGTTGTCCCTGATGATTGCGATCTTCGCCGACAGTTCGGTGGCGGACCGGACTGGATGATGAACCACAGCATCACGGGCTGCGCATCGCAGGTCGCATAGCCGATCGCTTTCGACCCCGGCGGCGTCAAAGCCACTGTCCCGCGATGCACGGAGCAGCAACTCGTACCGGGCAGCAACGGCGGCTGTCAGTTCGACACACGCCGCATGGTAATTGGCCTGCGACGGATCGATCGGGCGCGTATGCTTCGGGTCGAGGAAGTATTTCGCCTCGCTGACCTGGCGGAGGTCAGCGGTCGACCAAATTTCGGACTTGGCATACGTGCCGCCGCGCCACTCGACGGTCTGATGCGGAATAGCCGCCTCCATCCGGTCAAACCGTTCGCTTGCCTCCTTATAGGTGGTGGCGTCGAAATTGCGTTCGGCGCGCTCAGCGGCACGGTATGCCGCGAGCTTTGCTTCGAAGCTGTAATTGATCTGAGCCGACGCAGGGGCTGCGACGACAACGGGTGCGATCATCATTGCGCCGACAATGCCGCGGCGGGTAATAGCGAGGTCAGCCATGGCGCGATCTCCTTCGCGTGTTTGGTCAGGGCCGGTCGGAGGCTCCACCCTCCTTCCGGCCTGTACTCATGTAATTACGTTCACTATTGCATGGCGTCAAGCATGTAATTACACGGCTTACATGACTGACGATAAAACCAAACCGTTCCAGATGCGCGTTTCGCCCGAGTGGTTGGCCACTATCGACGAATGGCGGCGTCAGCAGCCGGATCTTCCATCACGGGCCGAAGCCATCCGCCGATTGGTAGAGAAGGGCCTGAAAGCCTGAAATTTATGTGTTAAAAGAAAGAGATGGGACTGATCCGCCTTTTGCTGACGATGACAGTAGTCGCGGTCCACGCGCGCCTTCCGGCACCCATGAGCGGCCGCCTAGCTGTGCAAATCTTCTTTCTGATCTCGGGCTACGTGATTGCGTTGGTGCTCTGTAAGCGCCCTGATCAGCTACCAATCAGCTTTTACCTGAGCAGAGCATTTAAGATTTGGCCGGATTACCTGTTAGTAATGGTGGTTGCGGCTGCACTCATATCCCTTAGCCCGCTTGAAAATGCTGAGCTCCATGATGCTTGGTCTGGGTCTCTTGGCAATTTTCTTGCACTATCAAATTTCACTATTGTCGGGCAGGACGCTCTTCAGTTTTTCACATCAGCTCATCATGGGCTATTTCTGCCGCAGATGTGGGCAATAGGCCTTGAAGTGTATTTTTATTTATTGGCGCCGTTCGTTGTTAGGTCGCCGCGGAGGATAATTGCATTCCTCTTCCTATCGATTGGCGTACGCATTGCGCTTATTGTAGCTGGGCCGGGGGTGAACGACCCTTACACTTACCGATTCTTCCCAGCAGAACTTGCGACCTTCCTACTCGGCAGCCTGAGCTTCCACTATTGCCCTGCGTGGCTCCGCGAGGTTCGGCCTGAGGCTGCGGTTGCATTATGTGCGACCTCATTTCTGGGATTGCTTTCCGCCCCACTCCCCAGCCCGATAGCATCCTCTATTCAACTGGTCATTGTAGCGGGATTGCTGCCCGCCATGATCGCCTTTGATAAAAAATACCCAGGCAGCCGGGCGATTGGCGATGGCTGCTTTGCAATCTTCTTGACGCACATTGTAGTCATCCGCCTGGCCTCGGCGTGGGGCTTCAGTATGTGGCTGGCTGCAGCCGCTTCAATCGCTGCCGGGGCGGCATTCAGGGTGGGGATAAGTCTACGTTTGGACGGCTTTCGCTCTCGCGCGGCGGGCGCGTTGGAGGCCTATTGGAGGCGATACTCCGCCGTCACAAATGTGACGCCGGTGAGCGTTGCAGCGGGCAGGCCGGAGATGGATGTCGCTCCGGCCGCGATAATTCCGAACATCGCGGGGGCGCCTGCCGCCCCAGGCTTGATCGTTGCAGTAGACCCCTCGGCCGCCGTTGCTGACAGATCCGGCGGCAGGCTGATCGAGCCGCCTATCGCGATTTGGCCTCCATCTAGGACAAGCGATACACGAACCGTGTCATTGTGACGCTTCCACCGCGCCGCAATGACTGTCGGCGCGGTTGTCCAGCCGGGGAAGGTCGGCACCCAGGTGCCCTGGGCGTTCACGAATGACCGATTTGATACTTGCTGGCATCCGAGCAAAGTCCAAGACGAAAGCGTTTCGTCTGAATGTGTATCCTCGATTTTCGATGTGCCGGTGGCGCGCGTTATATTCCGCAAAATGCCCCTGGAGCCGCCATCCAAAAGAACTGGGTGGGCAGGCTCGGGACCCTCAAAAGCTATGGAGCAGTCACACGCCCCGGTTATGCGGACTCCCGTGTCGGCCTTGTCAGGGCCGCAGTAGCGCAGGTTAATCTCTGCGAACGCCACTTGATTGAGCCAAACAACGTTCTTCCCGTAAACTGAAGGGCCTATGCTTGTTAAGTGCTCAGTCGAGTGAAATACTCGTCCTCCCGGTGAAGAGTAGTATGAGTATCCCTCGCAGGTATTTCCTAAGAATAGCGAGTAGTTGGAATGGATATAGAAGGCCCAGGCTCCGTCGGAAAGACCAGTTACTTCATTAAATAAGAAGTCGTTATATGTTATATCATGCGTGCTGTCCGCATAAATACCATGCCCAGTCACTTTCCCGCCAAAGTATGGCCCAATAGTATTATTTTGAACGACGCATCGATAAAATACGGCGTCAATCGAAATACCAATGCGCGGGTTGGCAATTTCGTTATCGCGGACATAGCACGAATGGAAAGCGCTGTTTATGGCAGTGCCGACCAGAACGATGCCATCGCAATTGACGCCGCGCCCGAATCCATCGCAAACCAGACGTATCCCTGTGACGTCAAGGCCGATTATGCTGGAGTTATCGGGGCAGATGACGCGGATCAGCGCCTTGATCGTTGAGGAAACCATCACAAGCTCCGTCGTGCCGGGTCCCGACGTGCGCGTCTTGAAGGCTTTGGTGCTAACAAGCTCATCAGTGATGAGAATCCGGCCGGGCGGGAGCTGCATCGGGCGCCCAGTGCGTCCGGCCTCATCCAGCATTTTTTGGAGCGCGACTGTATTGTCGGTACCGACACCGGTGACACGGTCAAAATCTGCGACAATACCAAATTCTGCGGCAGTGAGCGGAAGTTCATTTAACCGACGATCAAGGTCAATAAGTACCGACCCGACGCTACTGCGACGGTAGCCGATCAGCCGAGCACCTGCCGCACCCTGAAGGCTAGCAGGCGTCACCGCCCGCCCAATTTCCACAGATCCACCGGCAGTCCGCCGGTAGTAAATGACATTGCCCGCGCCATCGTCGGTAGCGAACGCCTGATCGACGGTGCTGGCGGCCTCGCCTGCTGCGCGGGTGGTAAAATAGCGCGTGACCGCCTGTGCGCTCGCAGCGGCGAGACCTGCCAGAGTCGCATCGGCTTCTGCGCTATCCGCCGCGTCGCTGGCCTTTTTCGCAAAAGGAGCGATCAGGTCTGCACCATCGATCTGCACGGTCACTTGCTCTTCTCCGAAAGTCATGCGGGCGGTGGACCAGACGTCGGCGACGGGACGCTGGGGAAGGCCATAGGGCTGGATGCGATTGATCGGGGCGACCTCGGCACCGGTGACGCCGTCGCCGGTGATCTGGAACTCCCCCTTGGCCAGGCGGCGCTTGCGGCCGGCGATCGTGATCTGCCAGTCCCAGGCCAGCGTCGTGACGTCGCCGATTTCCCCGGCATAGGGGAGGGCCTCCATCGTGGTCTCGTTGATGACCAACTCGATGTGACTGGTTGGCAGCCCCGCGTCGTCGCTGGTCACCTCGACGAGGCGCAGCCCCTGTGCATTTCCATTGGCCACGGTCAGCAGGTCGACCAGCGGGGCGCCGGGGACATCTCCATACAGGCGGACCTGTGCACGCATGTCAATCCCGGTCAGGTCCAGCCCGACGACGAAGATGTGACGCACGACGGCGCCATAGCGATCGGCGATGATCGGCAGGTAGGCGGTATGAGCCATTTGGCGCTCCGAATTTAGGGGATTTGCTCGTCGCCCTCGGGGTAGCGAATTGGACGCCCATCGCCGCCCGGCGGGGACGAACCGCCGCCTTCGGACGGTGGTGCGCCGGCCGCTGGTGTGGTCACAGACCCGAGATGGTGGCGGCCCGGTGTAATTGAGGTCGGATATGCGTCGGCTGCGTTCGTAGTGGCGATGATCGTCACTGCGCCGCCGGCGCGCGCGGGGTCGTCGTAATAGAAGAAATAGGTCGTCGAGCTGGTCAGTCCGGCGATGATCGAGCCGGTCACCGCGACGGTGCGGTCCTGATAGACCCGGCTGTGGTCGGAGATCGTCGCGGTGGCGCTGCCGCTGGCATCCGCTGCGCTGATCGTCGCACCGACCGTGTAGCTGTTGGTGATCAGCAGCTGCTGGATAGTCGCATATTCGCTTTCGATGACCTCGGCGCGGTCAAGGCGCCCCGCTTCTCCGGCCTTGAGGTACATGCCAGGCGTGAAGGTGAACAGCTCCGGACCGTGCTCTTCGAGTTGGAGCGACACAGAAAAGTCCGACGCGAGCCCCCAGCTGGTGACCTGAAAGGCATAGTTGCCAAGCCCATACCTCGCCGTGGCGATCGTCACCGTGTCGAGCGTGGAAATGCCGAGGCCCATGATGTTCATCGGCCACGTCACTCGCCGTTCGGCTTGGCTCTTGCGCAGATAGTATTCCAGCAGGCGCTGGCCACGGTACTCGCTCGTGATGTGCGGCAGATCATAGGACTGCTGCCGGACATCGGGGTCGGCGGTTGATCGGGTCGGCACGTCCTTGGGCTGATAGAGATTGGTCGGATCGATGAAGCTGCCCGTCACCTCGGTCGCGATCTCGTCGCCCGCGAGCAGCGCCGGGACGGTGATTGGACCGGCAAGGTCGCGCTCCTGGAGCTGCGCCGATGGCGGGACATAATAGCCTGGCCGCATCAGCATCTTGCCGCCAGAGAAGGTGAAGGCGCCCGCACAGCAGGTCACGAAGGTATCGCGGACTTCGCTGGGCGCGGCGCCGGTCTGGATGTAGCTGTCGAAGGCATAGCGCTCTTCGGTCGACCCGTCTGGCAGCACACAGCGCTCATCACAGACATTCGCCTGCGCCGACACCCAATCCCAGTCGATTTCGTCCGGATAGGCCCCGAATCCGCCCGTCTCGCGTGGCAGCGCAAGCCAGTCATAGAACACCAGCGCGGCGTTACGGGTATAGGCGCGAGAGCCGGTCCGGGGGTCGAGAATATCGTCCTTGCCTTCGACCTCTGCGGTGATGTTCGGCATGCCAGCCTGCACCACCTCATCCGTCATTTTGAACTTCGCATAGATCAGCGCCGTGCCGCGGCCACGGTGCGCCGCCGTCCACTTCCCGTCCGTCTCCGCGACGAACGTGGGGTGGGCCACCTGATCCTCATCGCCCCGATAGAACCAGAGCCACGCATTCCCAGCATATGGACCGCTGGTCACCCTCCCCGCCCCATCAACGCTCACAACGTCGTCACCAAGGTACCAGCGGGTCACGCCTTTGCAGCGGTGACCAGCAACGGCGATCACGAAATAGCGGAACTCCTTGCCCTTCGGGTGGAAGAAGATGAGCAGCCCGCCAGCACGGCGCAGACCATAAATGATGAAGCTGTTGCTGATCGCCTGGCGGAACACCGATGGCGTAGCGGAGGTGCTGGGCTTTCCCGCCATCAGCTGGAAGCCGGCCGCCACCACGGCTGTGAGCGTCGCGGCGACTGCAGCAGTCACCGCCGCCGTGGTCGCAGCGGATGCCGAGGCCGACAGGATCGCCGCAGAAATCTGCGGTGCGAAGTACGCGATGGCGGCCGCCGCAGCGATGACCGCCACGGCTTTCAGGACTTTCCCCAATGCAGCCCCCTCAGACTGACGAGGCGGTCAGGTGCCACGCGCGATCGACATCACGCATGGCGACCATCTGCCCACCGTAGAATTCCGCCTGATCGCCCCGGCAGATGCCGATTGCCCAACCACGGCGAACGATGTCGCCGCGCGAGGCCTGCCGATACGGGATTGGCCGACCGTGGACCGCGCTGATGACCCCGTCCATGCTTCGCACGCCAAGACGCCGCATCATCTCCGCCCAGGCGCCCGCACTGCGCGGGGAGGGGCCGACAATGTCGCAGATGTCACCGCCACCGCTCGCGAGAACGTGGGCGCGCCAGCGGTCGCCGCAGTGGGCATCCCAGCGAGGATCGATCACAGCACAGCGTCCTGCTTGCCCTTCGCCCAGAGGACCGGCACCTCGACCATGCGCTGCACATATTCGAATGCTCGGTCGCCTGGGTATCGGCGCTGTTGCCACCAGTCGGTGAAACGCTTGATTGCCGGGCGCCGCTGGTCACGCATGCGGCTTTCGCCGCCCGCGCTGACGGTGATGGTCTCGCCCGCGTCGACAATCTCATAGCTGTCGAGCCTCCCGACCCATAGCTTCTTGAAGCCGATGACGTTCTGATAGGTCGCATCGACCGCGCCGACGAACAGCTCGTAAAGGCAACCACGTTTCGCCTGATCAGCGACGTCATCGCGAAACTCGGATGGCACCTGGTAGAGGGTGGCTTTCACGCCAACCGCCGATCCGTCGGTACCTTCGCCGATTGTGTCAATCGCGCCCAATCCGCCGATCGCATGCCAGTCCTGCCCGGCATAGCGGATCGACATGTTGCCGGTGATGGCATGGACGGGATCGGGTAGGTCGATATGCACGCCGATGAAGGGGCGAAGCTCGGGCTTCTCGATTTCGGCCGAGAGGTTCGGGTCGAGGTCGCGAATGCCGCTCATCCTAAATCCTCAATGAAGTCGAGGGTGTATTCGGTCGCTTCGCCGACGGCGGTGTCGTTCTGCCCTGCATCTTTGCCGGTGAGTTCGAAGCGCCCGGTCACGGGCCAGCGCGGCACCGCGCCACCGTTGATCCGCTGCGACAGTGGCGGATTGATGCCGATGATCGCAGCGCCGGCTGCGTCTGCCAGGACAGTGCCCGCACCGCTCACAGTGCCACCGGCTGCCAGGGTGGCCGCCAGCGAAACGATATGCGGCCGACCGTCTCCCCCGACATAATCGCCCGCGCTGAACGCCCGCCCGCGTGGGGCGAACCCGCGCATGACGATGAAGGACGCGCCCGCCGCCGCCGCGTCGATCGTCAGCCCCGATGCGATCTGCTGGGGCTGTAGCGGGTACGGGCGCCGGAAGTCATGAAAGACCGCCTTGTTCAGTCCACCCTGCAGGTCGGCAATCAGGCTGTCGAGGCGAGGCCCGTAGGCTGCCGCGTCGCCGGTCAATGGCGCGCCTGCATAGCCGCCGCGGAAGGTCAGCCGGGCGATCCAGCGCGGAGCGGAAAGCCCATAGACCTTGCGGGTGCGAGTGAAGGGGCTTTCCTGGCCGCCGATATGCGGCTGGAGGTAGAACATTACCCGGCAAGGGGTCAGGTCAGAGGGCCATGCGATATCAGCCACGCCGACGATCCTGCTCTCGGATGCCGTTCATGGCTGCGACCCGCGCGGCGTCAGCGACGCGATACACCTCGGTACGGGTCGCCAGATCGACGGCACCGCTGAAGTTTATCGTCTGATTCACGACGGGCGCGTTGGGCGCGCTGGCGCCGGGCTTGCTGATATCGACCATCTCCCCCTTGCTGAGCCGCATCGACACGACGTTCTGATCAATCCCGCTCATGCCACCGACCTTGAACGAACCGCCGGTCGCGAACCGGGGCAGGCTGCTGGTATCGAGCGCAATTGGAATGCGCTCGGAGATGCCCCAGCCGCTCGTGTCGACCGGCGAGAACGTGCCCTTCTTCCCAAATAGGCTGCCCAGCGCGCTACCGAGACCGGACAGCAGGCCGCCGCCGCTGCTCTGCCCGCTGCCGGCTTGGCGGAACAGGTTGGCGATCACATCGGCCAAACTGTTGAGCGCGTCCTCCATCCCCTTCGCGACGCGGTTCTTCCAGAAGTTTTGGAACCAATCGCCGAAGTTGCCGTCGAGCGCCGCGCGGACGCCATCCTTGAAGGTCTCGCGGAATGAGCCGGTCAGCCGGGCCTTGTCCTGCTCGCTCCACTCAGTCGCTGCCTGGGTCCGCGCGCGGCCGGCATCCATGCCCTGTCGCTCAAGGTCGCGGGCGCGCTCGCGAATGTCGATCTCACGCTGAAGCTGACGGATGCTCTCTTCGCTGTCGCCCCGCGCCTGCGCCAGGCGGAGCGCGCGGTCCTGCGCGTCATCGGCAAACCACTGGTCGCGGACACGCTGCCGAGCGGCATCGACCTTGGCCTGATCAGCTTCGGCCAGCCGGGTCGCCTCTGCGAGGTTCTTTGTCTGCTCATAGTAGAACGCGACCCGCTGCTTCAGCTCGACCTGACGCGCGAGGCTGTCTTCCAGCGCTCGGTTGTTGCCGAGCTGGGCGACGTCGAGGTCGACCTTTGCCTGCTCTTCGGCGATCTCGCGGGCAGCCGATGCGGCTCGCCCCGCCTGGATCGTCGCCATGTCACGATTCGCAGCCACGCGCGCCTGGTCGAGCGTGAGGCCGGTCCGCTGGTAGGCCTCGACCTGACGTTCCAGGTCGAGGCGGTCCTGGATGCGCTTTACGGCTTCACGATCTCCGCGTTCGCGGGCCGCGTCGAGTTCTGCAGCAAGCGCCAGCTGGTCACGGTTCGTCGCATCGAACGTCGTGTTGCGGCCTTTGGCGTGGCGGGTCCCCGACCGGTTGGGCTTCGGCTTATCGAAGTTGACGTCGCGCGTGCCGGTCGTCCCGGCGGTCGGCGCGTCGACTTTGGGGGCGGCAGGCAGCGCGGCGTTATCGTTCGCTGCCGCAGCCTGCCCGAGCCCGAGCTTCTGCTTCAGGGCCGCGTATCGATCGCCGATCCATTTCGCGGCATTCCCGACCCACGCCATGATGGCGCCGAATTTGTCGACCAGCCAGCCCTTCACGCCCTCGTACACGCTCTTCGCTGCCGACACGACGCCGGGGAAGGCCGCGCTGACCGCCGAGACCGCGCCGGTGACGATCGACGTGAACGCTTCGCCTAGTGCCGAGAATCCATCGACCAGCCATGACTTCGCGGTTTCGTACACCGCCTGTAGGGGCAGCGTGACCCCAGGTACGACCATGGCGATCAGGTCGATCACCGTCTGGCATGCAGCATCGACCGCCCTGGTGGCCGCTTCCCATGCACCTGCGAAATCACCCGTCAGCAGCGCGCCGACAGCGGTCACCACATCCTGGACGACCGAGACCACGCCGGAGATCGTGCGCACAGCCATTTGGAGGCCCGCGACCAGCGTTGCACCGATGAGTTCGATTAGCGCCGCGACCACTGTCCCAGCGACGTCCAGGAGGACACCGAATAGGGTACCGAGGCCGCTCAGGGCGGTGCCGATCGGGCCTTGCACGATGGAGGTGAACAGGGCGCCGAGCTGCGAGAACAGCGCCATGAGGGGCGGCCCGAGGGTAGCCTGCGCCGTCGTCCAGACCTGCTGGAGGGCGGGAACGACGCTGTCCTTCAAGAGCAGAAGGGCCGAAATGGCGATGCCGACAGGCCCAGCTAGGCGAAGGAAATAGCCGGCCACGGCCTGTAGGCCCTTCGTCAGTCCGAACTGAGTCAGCAGGCGCGTGACGACGATCGCGGCCGTCGAGAATGGCTCGATGATGAAACTGATGGCGGTACCGAGGATGCCGAAACCGCGCGCGATCTTCGCGACGATCAGGGCAGCAAGGCCGCCAAGGGCGAGCGTGACCGGGCCGATGACCGCCGCCAGCGCGCCGAACGCGACCCCGATCTTCAGGAAGATCGGGTTGGCGCGCGCCATGCTCTCCAACACGCCGGCCATCGCCGTCTTGATGTTGGTCATGATATTGAGGAGCCCAGCCTCGCCAATCGAGATCCTGAGGCTTTCCCACGCGTTGGCGAGGCGAGTCGTCGCGGCAGCCTCGCCCTCCAGACGCTTGGCGATCTTCGCTTCCACGTCGCCGCCGGATAGCGTGGCCTGGGTCTTCTCGATGCCTGCGCGGCCCTGCTCCATGAGCGCGATCGCAGTGCGCGCCGCATCCGATCCGAATATCGTCTTCAACGCGTTGGTCCGGGACCGATCCGACAGGCCGTCAAAGGCCTTCCGCAGCACCTCAGCCTGCTCGGCAAGCGGCTTCATTCGACCGGTCTTCAGGTCAAAGAACTCGATGCCCAGCGCCTTCATGGCGCGTTCAGCCTCATCGGAGACCGGCACGAGGCTCTGGATATACGTCTTGAAGGAGGTGCCAGCGTCCGAACCGCTGCTGAACTGGGTGCTGGTCGCCGCGACTGCCGCCGCAAAATCGGTGAAGCTCAGGCCTGCGGACGCGGCGACGCCGCCGCCCTGAGCGACCGCACCGGCAAAATCCTCGAAGCCGAACTTCGACGCGTCCATCGCGCCGACCACGTTCTTGACCACGAACGGCAGCTGACTGGCCGTCACCTTGAACTGACCCATCACGTCGGTGACCAGACCCGCCGCCGGAGCGAGGTTAACGGCGCCAGCTGCCGCGAGGTCGAGGGTGGCTTTCAAGCCGCCGCCAAGAATGTCCGAGGTGGCGAGACCAGCGAGGCCCAGTTCTTCGATTCCGTCCGCCGCTTCGGCTCCGCCCTTGCCAACGCGCGGGCCAAGTTCGCGCGCCTGATCGGACAGCTGCTTCAGCTGTTCGCCGGTGACATTGTCGAGCGCCGCCTCGACGCGCTTCATCGATGCCTGGAAGGTGCTGGCCGTCTTGATCGACGTCACGCCCATGGCGGTCAGCGGTACCGACAGCCCGGCTGTGAGCCCGGCGCCGACGGTACGCGCCCGCTCCCCCAAATCGTCCAGCGACTTCGCCAACGAATCACAGGCGTTGCGCAAGACGGACATATCGCCGCGCGCACGGCCGACGGCCGGTGACCAATTCGAGGTGTCGAGGACGAGCACGCCGCGCAGCGCGCCAATGACTGCTCCCGTGCTCATCCGCTATTCTCCCTGTGGACCGGCCACCGACGACCACATTTGCGCAAGCGTCAGCATCGCATCGGCGGTCATCGCCCGGCGCTTCGGCGTCCGCTGCTTCTTGGCTTCGAGGTCTTTGAGCGGAGGCATCCGCTTCATCTTCGGAAGCGCGGCGATGTGCCACACAGCCCAGGCGCGCGCGTTATGTTCGGCCTCTGCCCGGCGCTTCCGGCCCTCTACCAGCAGCGCCATTAACCGTGGGGTCGAGCGGAAGAAGGCTTCATGCGAGCCCAAACCCAACTCGACCCAGATGATCAGGGCTTTCGACCAGTCCCAATCTTCTTGGTCGTCGTCCCGTTTCCCCCCGTGTCCGCGGACGGATCGGGGAAGGCGGCCTGGAATGCCTGGCCGACCGCTTCGGCAGCCTCACGGATGCCCAGACGATAGATCAGGTTGCCCGCCTCGAGGTCGGTCATCGAGCCATGCTTCGCCTGAAGACCGATACGGAAGACGCTGCGCATTTTCGACGGGCTTTGGATCGCTTCGCCCATCTCGGCGACATCGAGCTCGAGCTGCTCCTCGATCGCACACAGCGCGTTGAAGTCATAGACCAGCGTGAAGGTCTCGCCGTCGATCTTGACCGTCACTTCGCCTTTGGGGTTCGCCACGATCAGTTACCCCCGGGCGCCGGAGTGATGACGATCGAGCCGCTGACGCGGCCGGTGATCTCCGCGGTCAGGCGATCATTGAGCGGCGCGGTCGGCTGGAAACCGCGGATCAGGAGGTCGAAGGTCCACTTCACCCCATTCGGCCAGATGAGCTGGAAGCCGCGCGGCCGGCGCTCTGACTTGGCGCCCAGGATGAGCGTTTCGGTCGGGCCGCCTGGAATATAGTTGATCGTGAAGGTGCACTCACCCGGGTCGGTCAGGCCGCCGATGAATTCCTTCACGCCGCCTGGGCTGTTGAAGTGGGTGACTTCGATTTCGTCATCCATCTGCTGCGGCGGGGTGATGTCGGTCGGTTCGCCGATGTCGGTATAGGTCGTCGCTGCGGCGGTGGCTTTCATGCCGATGACGATGCCGAGGCCCGTCATCGCCTGGCTTTTTGCTGCGGCCATGGTCAGTCTCCTTGGGTGGTGGTGTTAGCCAGGCCGGGCGTCCCGTCTGGGGTGGAGTGCCAGACGAACAGATCCACTGCCGTCCGGAAGATGGTGCCGTCGGTGACGCGGTCGCTGTCACCGAATTGGTTCGCGACGATCGCGCGCTGGAATGTCGTCGCGCCAACAACCGCAGCGCCTTCGCATGCGGTGATCACGGTCTCGGCCAGTTCGTCAGCGGCGCCCCGGCTTGATGCGAGGCATTCGACGGTTACGCGTGACCGACGGAAATCGGTACGCCCCGCATAGGTGTAATCGCGCGGGTCGCTGATCAGCAAGATGACAATGGCGGGAAGGGCCGACCCCTGAGGACGTTCGTCGCGGTAAACGCGGGTCGCGGCGAGGGCCTTCACCCCGGCGTCCCCCTTCAGGCGATCGCGTAGAGCCGCTGTCATTGACGCCATGGATTCAGCCCTTTGCCTTGCTCGCCGCGGCGCGGAACCTCGGTGCGATCACGGACAGGATCGCGTTCCGGGCATCATCCCCACCCATGTCGAATGCGGGCCGCATGAATGGATGAGCGCGGGTGGCGCCTCCGCCGCTGGACGACGCGGCACGGCCGAATTCCTCATCGATTGCATAGGGCACATCGTTCGTTGGTCCGACATAGACGGCGTAGCCGCGCTCGGGGGGCGCGTTGATCGCATTCGGCGATGTCGTGATGCTCGCGCGCGTCGCGCCGGTGCGATAAGGCGTCAGCGGCCGAGCAATGTCGGCGATCACCTCACCGCCGGCGGTCAGCGCGGCCATGATCGTCGTGGCGTCAGGAACGTCACCGATTGCCGAAAGCGCAGCGTCGAAATCGTCCGCCCCTTCGAAGTGAAACGACGGCTTCATCCGTCTGCCCGCCCGATGGCGGCGATCTGGAGACCTTCGCGACGCCCGATCTCGACCACGCTCTTGATGTCGAACTGACGCCCGGAGCCAACGGGATATTCGAGGCGGTCGCGCGGGTTGAGATCGGCGACCTTGCGGGAATAGCGGATGGTGATGACGATCGGCGCGGTGGCCGCGTTCTCGGCGCTGGCGAGGCGTTCGGTGCCGGGTGACGGCTTCACCGAAGCCCAGACGGTGGCAAGCGGCGCAAAGCCGTCGACCTCGTCGCCATAATCATCCGTGACCGTCCCGGCACGCAGCAGCGTGACCCGGCGATCCATGGCACCGGCGTCCATCAGCCAAACACTCGATACGGAGCCAAGAGGTTTTCGACGGTGGTCGACATCGGCACCTGCGTCATTGCGCCCGCGCTGACCGTCTCCCGGTTGCGGTACAGGTCGCCGACCATCAGCAGGATCGCCGCCTTGATGGCAGCAGGGATGGTCTCATACCCGGCACGGTAGCGGATGCGGACGGCCTCACGCCGCGTCGAACCGCCGATCCAGGGCCATTCGCTGCCGGATGCGACCAAATCGCGCCCCATCACCTCGAATTCGTCGAGGTCGGCCATCTGCTCGACGCCGGTGCCATCGAGATAGGACACGCTGACCAGTTCGATGACCGGGGGGAAGGGGAGGCGGATGCAGTCGCCGCAGGTGAGGGTGTCACAGCGCGCTTCGAGGATCTGGATACCGATCGCGCGCCCCAGCCAACCGTCCGGCCCATCAATATGGGCCGTGGCTGCAGCGACATAGGCCTCGATCAGCGTGTCCTCGTCATCACCTTCCACGCGGAGGTGGGCCTTCACCTCATCAAGGACGAGCGGATCGGGCGGGGTGATGACGAAGACGCGCATGGGGTTAAGCGCGCGCCCGACGCTGGCCTGCCGCAGGGGCGGGGGTGGGCGCCGGGGCGGGCTTGTCAGCGGCGAGGCGAACGGCACTCATTGCCTTCAGCTGATCGAAGTCGGCCTGCTCGTATTCGACCGGCGTGCCCTCGGGCTGCCCATCGAGCGGCTTGGTCAGAATGGCCTGTACCTTCATGGTGTCACTCCTTCGCTTTCGGGAGCGCCGCTCGCGGCGTTCGCGAAAACGGGGGCGGCGATGTGCCACCCCCGAGATCATCAGGCGACGCGTCCCAGATCGCCGTAGACGATTGCCTGCGGGCGATAGATCGCCATGGCGAGGCGTTCCTCGGCGCGGATCGTGACCTTGTTCTTGACGAAGTTGTCCTGATCCTCGGTCGAGACATCGACCGTGGCGTCCTGTCGATCGAAGATCTGGGCGGCGAGATTGAACGCACCAACCAGCGCCTTATCGACGCCCATCGCCTGGGTGGCGACGACCGGCAGACCCCAGAGGGTCGGCGACAGCGTGCCCTGCGGATTGCCGATCAGGTAACGGCCCTGGCCGTCCTTCTGCATCTCGATCGCGGCCCAGTCGATCGGGTTCAGCACGATGCCGTTGGGCGGATATTCCGCCAGCGCAGCCTGCAGGATCATCAGGCGGATGATGTCGACCTGCGAGGTCGCGGTCAGGCTGCCCGGCGCCGCATAGGCGGTGGCGGCGGTGACGAGGCCGAGCAAGTTCTGCCCGGTGCCCGAACCGTTGAGCAGCTGCTGCTCTTCGGCATAGGCCAGGCCATAGCGCAGACGCTGGTCGATGATCGACTGCAGGCCAGCCGCGTCGGCCAGAATCTGCACCGAGGTGCGCATCCAGTGGGCGATGGTGCGGACATTGGCGGTCGCGTCTTCGAACTGCAGCTCCGACTGAGGCTTCAGCGTGCCTTCGGCGACCGGCGCGGCGTTGTTGGTGAACAGCTTCTCGCGCTCGTACTCGATCTGGTTGCTGGTCGTGGTGCCGGGCAGCAGCAGCGAGCGAATCGTGAGGCGGCGCTGCGGCAGCTCGACCTGCAGGCCACGACGATCCGAGTTGACGAGCGCACCGGCCGAACCAGCGGCGTCGGTGGTCAGCGAGGTAATGTCCTTCACATCGACGATGACGCGGCCGCGCGGGCGGGTCTGACCGGCGAAGCTCTTGAACTGCTCGTCATTGACGAAGCGTTCGCCTGCCGACGCGTGGACCTGTTCCTGCTCGGCCTGGCGCGCGATCTTCTGCTCGAGCGTGGCGAGGGCGCCCTTCACCTCATTGGCGGTCGTCAGCGCCTCGTCGGCCTTGGCCTTGTCCTCAGGCGACATCTTCTCGCCCTTCTCGGCCATGCCGAGCGCACGTTCGGCAATCGCCTTCACCTCGTCGAACTTGCGCTCGACCAGCGACTTGGTCTCGTCGGCCAGCTGGGCGGCCGTCTTGGTTTCGGGGTGGCCCTCCGGACCACGCATATAGCGCCCACGGGCGCGCTCGATCGAAGTCATCGGGCCGAGCAGCGACGCCGCGCCGGCCAGCATCATGTGCTTGCGCATGGTATTCTCCAGGTTGTCAGGTGAGCTAGGCGGCGAGGGCCGCCGAAAGCGCCGACAGAAAGTCGACACCGGGTGCATCGCCGGGCTCACCCCGGAGCAGATGCGACAGGCCTTTTCCGGCGATTGCCGTGGCCTGGGTCCGCGAAAAGCCTGCCTCGCGCAGGAACTCTTCGAAGTCTGGGAGGGTCGGCAGCTTGCCGTCGCCTGCAATATGTTTGACCTTGGTCACCTGCGCGCGGTCGTTCATCGGGACCGCGACCAGGGAAGTTTCCAGCAAGGTCAGTTCGATCAGCTCGCGCGCCGTGTCGGTGTAGCGTTCCTTGACGGAGCGATAGCCGATGGAAAGCCCGGCCAGCGCGCCGTCGCGCACCAGCGCCAGCGCCTCGGCACCATCTGCCGACACGGTCGTGATGCGGCCCTTGATCTTCAGTCCGCGATCGCTGTCCTCGAAGGCATTCCACACGCCGACCGGGCGGCGACCGTCGTGATAGAGCAGCATGGGGAGGGACTTGCGGCCGCGCAGCGTCTTGGCGAACGCGCCGGGCAAGATGATGTCCCCGCCGTGGTCGACATTGTTATACGCCGCAGCGAAGCCCTCGATCTGGCCGTCTTCGCCGACGTCCTTCACTTCCAGGGGGAAATCGAAGGTCTGCATGGTCACTCCTTCACCGGCTGACCGGTCGCGGTAATCGGCACGTTCTGCGACTGCATGCGCGGCTCATCCCCACCCGGCACCGGGGGCAGGTTCTCCAGGCGGCGCACCTCGTTGATGGTCATCCAGCCGTTATTGAGACCGGACTGATAGAAGCTGGCTCGGCCCGCGCTGTCGCCGCGCAACAGGCCTTCCAGGTTGAATTCGATGGTGATGCCCTCGGCGCGGTCGCGCTCGGTCAGCAACTGCTTTTCGAGCGCCTGCTCGATCCGCTTGAGACGGCGCCGGAGGGAGAACTTCACGAAGCCGAGCGTCTGCTGCTCCAGCCCGGTACCCCAGGATGTGCTGTTCTCGGTGTGACCCACCATATGAGGCGGCACCCCGAAGATCCGGCAGATTTCCTCGACACCAAAGCGCCGGGTTTCGAGCATCTGGGCATCCTCGGGATTGAGGTCCAGCTGCTGCCACTTCATGCCTCGGTCGAGCAGCATGGGCCGCCCCGCCTTCAATGCCCCGGCGAACTTGTCCGTCAGCAGCGTTTCCAGCGTGTCGCGCTGCTCTTTGGTCAGGGCGACATTCTCACCCGCCGACAGGATGCCGGAGGGCCGAACGCCATTGGCGAAGATCGACGCCGCTGCCGCATCGGTCGACACCGCCGCATCAAACGAACCCCGGCAGACCGCCAGCGTCGAAGCGCCCGACAGTGAGTTGCCCAGCGGGCCGCGGATATGCAGCATCTGCGATCCGGGCACGGTGAACTTCTTGCCGTCAGCCGAATAGGAATATTCGATTTCGCCGCCATTCAGGCGGCGCGACTTAACTACGTCCGGGCGAATAGGTACGAGCGATCCTATCGCGCCGGTCGCCGTCTTGTTGATTCGTGCATAGGCGTTGCCCTGCAGCTCAATCCCGGCAACGTTGAACTCCCAGAAGTCGGTCGCCGTATCATCGAAATTCGGGCTGTCGTGCAGAATCCAGTACAGCGGATGATCGCGCGCCACCGATCGGATGCCGTCCCGCGAGGTGCGATAGACGACGAGTGGAAGGCTGGCGATCGTCCCCGCCAACAGGTTCACGCACGCCCAGACGGCGGAAAGGCCAAGGGCGTTGCGCCCGCTGGCAGCACGCCAATCTTGCACCTCAGCGACGGTCACCTGATTGCGGACAAAATTATCGCCGTTCTCGGTGGACATCTGACCGCCGCGCCAGGGCAGGATATCCTTCTGGGCACCGGCGATCGCGCGCTCGGCCTCCGCCAAGCCGCTATCATACTCGACGGTAAAGGTGCGGCGACTGCTCACGAAAGGCTCGCGATCCAGTCGTCGGCGTTCGCGGCGTCGTTGGTCTGCATCGCCGCCACTCCCATTGCCATCACGAGAGCGACCATGCCGTCGATGCGGCCGGTCGACTTCGCCTTGTTCAGTTTCCGATCGCCCGCCGCGTTCTTCTCGACCACGGCATTGGCGGCGCACATCGTCATCACCGGGTTGGCGCCATGGGCGACCTGGCCGTTGAGGAACGCAATCTCTGTAGTGTCCATGGCCGGCGCCATGCTGACATGACCTTGGCCGAAGGGTTCAAAGGGGAGGGTGATCCCCAGCTTGCCCATCTGAGCCTCAAGCGTCTTGAAGCGATACCGGTCGAACCCGATGCGACCGATGTTCATGCCGTCCGTGATCTGTCCAATCTTGGTGGCAACGAACTCATAATCGACCGCGACTCCGGGTGTGGTCTCGATCAAGCCATCCCTGACCCATCGGTCATACGGCACGCGATCGCGCTTGGCGTGATCGAGCACCGTGGCCTCAGGTTTCCAGAACCAGGCCTTGACGTGCCACTTGCCCATCCAGAACGCGACCAGCACGAACGCGCATAGGTCGGTCGTCTCGGCAAGGTCGAGCCCGCCGAAGATCAGCCCTTTTGTGAACGCCTCGTCGCCGACCTCGCCATTGCAGGCGAGCCAGACGCCGGGGGCGATGAACGGCGAGAACCGATTGACCCGCTGGTTAAGGTACAGGTTCCGGAAGCCGTTTTCGGCGGAGGGCATGCGGGACGCCTTCTCGGCAGCCGCGAGCAATTCGGCCTGTGACCGGAAGGTCCCCAGCGCCGGGTTGGCGGCGCGGTGGGCTTCCGGGTCGAGCACGTCGCAATCTGCCGGGGCCTCATAGACGTGGCAGACGATCTTCGGATCGGCGGACCGCCGCGCGTCATCTATCTTGACGCTCAGCATGTCGGCGTCGGTGGGTGCCTGGGTTGAGATGATAAGCCGAAGCGCGTCGTCATAGGCGCCGCTGGCCGTCTCGATCGCCTCGACGAAGTCGTCGTGATCGCCGCGGACCTGGCCCAGCTCGTCGAGGATGGCGAGCACCGGCGACAGGCCGTGCGAGGTGGAGCCCTCGGCGGCTAGCGCTTTGTATTCGACATTCAGCGCCAGGCCGATCAGGCGCTTGCCCGATGGCACGATGCGGATCAGCCGGGACAGGTCCGGCGACATGGCGACCATCTTGGCCGCGAGGTTGAACACGAGCGCCGCCTGCTCACGAGAGCGGGCACCGCTGACGATCTGGCTGTTCAGTCGCGCCTCCGGCCCCGCAATGTGGGCCAGCAGGATCGCGGCGATCAGGCCGGACTTGCCGTTTTTGCGCGCGATGGAGAGGATACCCTCCGTCGTGCCGACCGGGTTGTCATAGACATCGAGGATAAAGCGCTGCTGGAATTCCTCCAGCCGCATCGGCTTCCCTACCAGCTTGCCCTCGGGGACCAGGCAATACCGATGGATGAAGGCGATGACCCGCTCGCCGCGCGTCACGCGCTACCGGCAGGCCTCGCCAAGAGGCTGTCCCCATCGCCCGCAAGTGGGTTGTGACCAGATTCGATATCGTTGGCGTGCTCGCGTCGCTTGTTCACGTCGCGCTGCTCGCCGTTCTTGGCTCGGTTATCCAGGCCCAGCGCGCGGCGCAGCGTGACGATGCGTCGGGCGAGCTTGTCACTGACGTCGATCGTGTCGAGCAGCTTCTTCGCGTTGACGTTGCCGCCACCGACCACCGCATAGCCCGCGACGCGCTCCGCGTCGGCCATGGCACGGGCGAGGTTGGCCGCGACGGTGAGGTCGGAATCGGTCCATTCCGATTTCGGCTTCTCCGCGATGACGGCATCCCAGAACGGGAGGTCACCTTTCCGAATCTTGATGTGCGCCGGCGGTGACAGGTCGCGAGCGGCCGCGGCCATCGTCGCGACCTGAGCGGCCGCGCTATCAATGCGCTGCCGCCGCGGCTGCTTCTTGCTCACCATCAAGCTGTCCTCGCGAACTTCCCATAGCGCTCGGCTGCGGCGCGGGCGTACTCGGCGCCGGCGGCCTCAGCCGTGTCGAACATGCCGAGCGTCACAACGCGGCCGTTTAGCTTCATGCTGGCCCGCCATTTGCGCTGCCGCTGCACCCAAAAAGCGCCTTTGACGCCCGAGCGTCCGTAAGCGCGACGGTTCTGATTATTCTGCGACCTCGTGGCTTCCCTCAGGTTCGCAAAAGCATCGTCGCCGCGCACGCCGTTCACGTGGTCAATCTCTTGCTTGGGCCAATCGCCTGTCATGTAGAACCAAGCGAGCCGGCCGGCGAGAACGCGTCGGCCGTCGATCATGATTTGTCGATAGCCCAGCGATTGTGTGGCCCCTGCGATAGCCCCCGCCGGGATCCTGCCTCGCGCAGCGCGCCACGTGAATTGGCCGCTATCGGGATCATAGGCCAGCAGGTCGCGGACACGCTCGAGCGAGGGCAAGGACATGCGGCCGGACCTTTTTCTGTATTACCGATCAAAATCGAGGGACCGTCGGTTTCCAAACCGATCGATCTGGACTTTTGACCCACCCCCCAGGTGGGAGAAAAATTTTCAAAAGTTAATTTTTGCGACAAAATTTTTTTTGAAAAAAATCGTCTCGGAGAAAAAATTTTTTGAAAATGAGGGGACCCCATTCGAGAGGTCGATTTTTTTGATTGTAATATTATTACGTTGCGACAGCCTCGTAATAACTCACAAATTCCAAGAATGGGACGGATCTGTCGGCATACCGGAAGCATCGCAGCCGCCGAGACCTTTGGCGCGCCTCTGACCGAACTGTTCGGCGGTCACCATGCGGTGGCACCGATCGCACAGGCATCTGATGTTCGTGTCGATGTCGAGCCCGCCCAATGCGAGGGGCTTGATGTGATCAGGGACGGTCGATGGGGTGATGACACCGCGCCCAGTGCAGAGGCGGCAGAGGGGTTCATCAGCAAGGCGGCGGCGGCGCTGCTCGACCGCGGCCCGACCTCGGAGGCGCTTGGTCACATGACAGACTCCGACGCCAGATACAGCAAGAGCCGCCAACCCTCTTGGGCGCGGCTCTCACATCTATGGATTGGTATGGACGAAACGGACCCTGTCGTCAAGCGCCTGGGGCGTTGATCGCGATGGCAAGATGCTGGGCCGCCGAGGCGATGCGCGCGGCGAACCGGGCGCGCTGCTGGCCGTTGCGGAAGGCGGGCATGGCGTCCTCGATCACGACCTGGTCGAACAGCGTTGCCATATTGCTCGGGATCGCCGTCCGAGCATCGCGCAGGCGGCGGCGCGCATCCCACTGGCGAGCCGACAAGGGCTGCCCATAGTTCTCTCGGCCAGCGCCGCCACACCCCTCACCATAGTCGGCAACCACGCGCGCCGCGGTGTGGGCAGCGGCGTGCAGGGTGGCATACCAATCGCATGCGAACCACTGCGGATAGGTCAGCTGCTTGCGCGCCAGCATACGGTCGATCCAGCGGTCCACGAACTGACGGGTCAGCTTGGCGCGCTCACCCGCCTTCTCGATCGTCGCGTCGACGATGCGGTCATACCGCAGGCCGTCCGCGTCGCTGGCCCGCGCGATGCGCTCCGGCGTCGCATCGACGTGCTCCTGCACCGCCTGACGTGCAGGCTTGCTCACCGGCTTCGGCAGCTTCCGCACCGGGGCAGGCTTGCCCGCCAGCACCGCTGCTGCTGCCGCTGCTCGAAACGCCGCGCTATTCATCTGCCGCCCCATAAAATCCGCCCTGCCAATCTGTTGGGAACATACCATAAACACCGCCTGCTGCTCACCCCTTTGCGGTCAGCTGCCAGTCGATGATGTCGAAGTCGTAATTTGGTGGGTACGCGGGGTCATTGAGCGTCCACCGCCACCGCTTGGGGCTGATCCCCCGCACGACGACCTTGTTACGGAAGCATATGTCGACCGCTTCAAACGGTGGCGGGGTGCCGAGATTTTTAGGCACCTCACGCTGCCGCACCGTCGAACATGTCGTATTGCGGTGCGGCTGCCTGGGCCTTCTCCGCCCGCGCCACGGCGGCGGCGATGCGCGCATTGGCGATCGGCAGATATTCTGCCGTCAGTTCGCAGCCGACGAAGTCGAACCCCTCGAGCACCGCCGCCTTGCCGGTCGATCCGCTGCCGGTGAAAGGGTCGAGCACCAGTCCGCCGGGCGGCGTGATCAGCCGCACCAGCCAGCGCATCAGATCCTCGGGCTTCACGGTCGGATGGATGTTGCGATACTGAGTCTCTCGGCCATCGCTCAGGCTGCTGGCCTTGCCGCTCTCCCCGTTGCCGGTCTGGAACTGCACGAAAGCCTGAGGCGCGAAGGCGCTGAGCCCCTCATCGCGGTCCGCCTTGCTAGCCTTGGCGCAATAGAAGAACCGGGCCGCGCTGCCGCTGTCAGCATAGGTGTCGGTCGTTGCCGCGTCGCCGCCGAATGTGCCGTAGCAGACGCTACCAGGATGATCCTGCGCGGCTCGACGGGTACCGGCCTTCATCAGGCCGCTCGTCGTCAGCGGGAAACCCCCGACGACATCGTCGCTGCCGTCATGGACGATGTTCGCCGGCCATCGGCCCGCCTTCATCTCGCCGTGATACAGCACGTCGCTGTCTTCCGACCGCCAGTTGCCGCCGGTCTTCTCCAACGTCGCGCCGGGCTTGAGCCGCTTCACGGTATAGCTGCCGCCCTTCGCATCCTCGCCGTGGACGCGACAAGCATCGATATTTAGCGCGCCAGTGCCGAACGCGGCCTCATTCGCCGCCACGCTGCCGATCAGCGGCTTGCGGGCGAGGACGATCGGTTCGTGCGCCGGTTTCAGGCATGTGCCCTTGCCATCGCGGTTGCCGCCCTTCGGAAAGCCCGAGCCGTAGATCCACATGATCTGATCGCGGATTTCGAAACCGGCATCCTCGATCGCGCAGGCCATTCGGTGATAGGTGCGGGCCCCGCCGAATGCGACGAGCCAGCCGCCGGGCTTGAGGACGCGCAGCGCCTCCGCCCAGGTCGCGACGTCATAGGCGACGCCCGTGCTGTCCCACTCACGCCCCATGAACCCCAGCTCATAGGGCGGATCGGTCGCGATCGAGTCGACGCTGCAACCCTCCATATCCGCCATCAGCGCGCGGCAGTCGCCATGAAGCACTTCATAGGTCATGCTGCCTTGGCCTCCGCCGCCTGGTTGTCAGTCGTGAACCGGGCCGCGATCTTTGAGACCTCTGCCGCCTCCTCGGCGCTCAGCGGTGCCGGATCGGGGCGCCACATGCGGTCATGCGTCGCGACCAGCGCGCGGATCTTCGACAGCTCCCACTTCCGCCGGGCCAGCATGCCGCACCGCTCGCGGATCTCTGCCGGGGTGGGGAAGAACCGGCTTTCGCGCAGCGCGGCGGCGCAGGCGGCGGCGAGCACGTCACCGGGCACGTCGTCGAGCGCATCGGCGTAAATCTCCAACCGCGCTTCTGCCTCGATGTCGCTGACCTTCGCCGACGGATAAGCCATGGCAAGTTTGGCGATCGCGCGGCGGCAGCCCTGCCGGGACGCTGGCGCCAGCGACGCCTCGTACTGCGGTACCAGCGCGACCAGTGCGGTCCGTTCTTCAGGAGAGCAGACGTGGCTGAACGACGGCGCTTCCTTGACGAGCTTCTCGAGCTTCGGCGTTTCGGAGAGCCCGCACCATAGGGTTTTGGAGCTCGTCGGGATTCCGGTGGTTGCGAGGTCGGTTGCCATTGAAGCGTTTCCAGTTCTTGACCCAGGTTCTCCAGGAGGCTTGCCAGTCGAGGCTGGTCGTCCCCTTCGTCGTGTGCAGGTCGATGAAGTGCTCGACCTGCTCCTCGAGTTCGCCAGGCGGCCAGTCGGCCATGGCCTTGGCGGTGAGGGAGGTAGCCGCGGGCGCTGGCCAGAAGTCCGCCGGGACTTTCGTGGCGCGCTCTGCTCGCGGTACCGAAGAAGGCGAAGCCTTCGTAGGTTTGGTGGTTCTTGGCTGTTTGGGTGCACCTCCTGCGGGGGTTGCCGCATCTCCTGCGGGGCGCACCTCCTGCGGGGGTGCAGCCTGTGCGGGGGCGCATACCGTGCGGGGGTGGACGGTGTAGACGACGCCATGACCTGGGCGCTCTTTGCGCGTGAGGTGCCCAGCTTCGGCCAGAGCCTTTACCGCATTCTGCACAGATCGTTCCGACAGCTTCGTCCGGCTCACCAAGCCCGCAATGCTCGGCCAGCACTGCGCTTGCTTGTCAGCCATGATGGCGAGCACCATCAGCACGCTCTGCTCGGGCGCGCTGATCGCCTCGACCGCGACGGCGGCACGGCACAGATCAAAGCCGGTCAAGAGCGTCACGCGGGCCGCTGCCCCCGTGCCTGGGCCAAGCGGTCGGCGTGGACGGATACGCGCGCTTTACCGCGCGACCCGATGCACGAATGACGGGGTAGGGCGCCGCAGGTCGGGCAGGCCCGCTGCAATGCCAGCCGCCGTGCACTCGGCCCGCGCGAATGCTGCGCGTGGTCGTCCATCAGAATGTCACCTGCTGTTTGGCGAGCGAGCGCCGCAGTTCTTCGACCTTGGGACGCGCCAGTTTGAACCGACGCGTCTCCAAGCGGGGGGAGGTGGGCCGCTGCATCCGACGGGTCGACAGCGCCGCGTCGAGGTCGGCGCGCAGCGGGGCGAGGCGGTCAACGGGGGCCTGGCGGAAGATGGAGAGCAGCGACCCGAGCATCAGATCATGCCCAGCGCTTGCATGTAGGTCTCGAGGATCGCTTCCTCTTCCTGGTATTCCTCCCGCTTCTTTTTGCGGATCGCCATGATTTTCTTAATGGCCTTGGGCTCGTATCCACGGGCCTTCGCTTCGGCGAACACATCCTTGATGTCCTCGCTGATGCCCTTCTTCTCTTCCTCCAGGCGCTCGGCGCGCTCGATCAGGAGCCGCAGTTCCTCGGCGGTCACGTTGCCGGTGCTGTCGAAATCTTCTGCCATGGTCATGCTTCCTTCGTGGTGATGGGGAGCCAGCGGGTGCGGGTCTCGCGGTCATGCGGACGGGTCCACACGATCCAGCAGAAGTCCGTCGTGCCGCCGCGAAAGGCCCGGTCGCCCAGGTCGGCGATCATGTGGCCAGGCGGCATCGAGGGGCGCTGCGAGAGCACCAGCAAGTCACTGGGGGGATAATCGGTGAACAGCGATTGCCGTCCGCGGCTGGCGAGGAACGACAGCTGCTGGAGGATCGCAACGCGGCGCAGCGGCTTGGCCAGCAGGTGGCGCGCGATGGCCTCGGCGATCTTGAACGGCGGGTTCGTCACGGCCGACACATCGGAGAAACCGGCCAACGCGCCGGGCAGGGACGGGCCGAGCACGTCATAGGCGCCCAGGAAGTGCGCGCAGCCGCGATCTACGATGTCGCTGCCGTAAGCGACATAGCCCTTTGACCGGAATGCGTCGGGGATCGTCCCGCGCCCACAGCACGGGTCCCAGATGATGGTCGCCTGCTCGAACGCGATCGCGTCCGCCAGCTGCTCGACGCACCACTGGGGCTCGACGTACCAGTCGTCGGCGGCGCGTTCATACGGAGTCGCGCGGACAATGCTGCCGGTGCTCATCGCGCCTGATCCCCCAAGCCCTGCCGGATCAGCTTCCACAGCCGCTCGACCTGCTGCACCGGCATCCGCATGCGATAGGCGGCGTCCGTCAGCGTCGGGCAGCCGTCCGCCATCAGGCCGGCCAGCTTGTCCATGCGGGAGGTCGAGGGATCGCGGGCCATCAGCGCGCCCGCCGCCGACCGTCACGGCAAAAGCCACAACGCAGGCCGCCATGATCGCGGACCAGCCGTTCGAAGTGATCGCCGCACTGGTCGCATTCGCCAGCGACGCCGACCGGGATCGGCTGGCGGGCGGCAGCGATGTGGCGTGCAGTCTCTGCTTCGGCGAGGTCATTCGCCATGTCGATATGGTCGGCCATTACAGCGCCCCCGTTGCAACGCCGCCGAGCGTCATTGCCGGGTCAGTCCGGCGAATGATCGGCTTGGCTGTGACGGTAGCGCCGCGGCGCAGGCGGTCGAACTGCTCCGCCATCGTTGGGTCGTCGCCGTCGCGCTCAGCAATCGCTCGGATCGTCTTGCGACGGGCTTCGGCTTCGTCGCCGCCGCAGGCGATCAGGATTGTCCGATAGAGAACCTTATTCGCCCGCCCGCCTGGCAACCAAGCGGCTCGGAAATCTGCTTCCTTGGCCAGCTTCCGACCGAGCTTGATCGGGGCAGGCAAAAACTCACCGCGCGCTGCATATTCGGCCCGCATCTCGTCGCGGACCTTGTAGGCGTAGCAGCTGCCGATGTTCGTCATCACCGCCGCACGGCTGACCGGCACCCGATCAGCGATCAGCTGGCGCAGCTTCGCCTTTGCGGCTTCGGGCACAGCATGGACGAGGTTCGCCAGCTTGACCCTCTTGCCGCGCTTATCGCACCCCGTCAGGACTTCACCCTTGCGGGCGAGCCTCTTCACGAGCGCGGCGCGAATGCGGATGACGCTGGTGCTGGAAATCCCCGTCTTCCGCCCGACCTGCTGAGAGCCGAGGCCGGTATGGAGCAGCCGCTCAACCTCCTTGATCTGCTCACGCGACAGCCGGGCGCCCGAATACATCGCGCCGCCGCCTGGGCGGGGGAGGGGACGCTTGCCCCGCGCCTTCAGGTCGACGTTGTAGCGACCCCGCTCATTGCTGATCGTCGACGCGCTGACGCCCAGGCGCAGCTGAATGTCGACGCCCTTCATGCCCTTGCGCAGCATTTCGCGGAGGCGCTCGACGCCCGCCGACGTCAGATAGCCGTTCTTATCGCGCTCAGCGGGCCGATAGCCTCGGCGCACGCACAGCGCCGCCATGACACCGTTCTGCACGGTGGGCGTGGGCATGCCGATGGCGCGGGCTGTGGCCTCCATGCTCTGACCGGACTCGTACAGTTCGACTGCCCGGGTCAGCGCTTCGCCATGCAGGCCAAGCTGGCGACCGCGCGGCAGGCGGGCGACGCCATCGCGAACGGCGGTCATGCCGCTACCTCGAACAGCGGGATCACCGCCCGGCCCGGATCGCTGATCGGCAGGAAGCGATAGGTCTGCCCGCCGGAGACGATCACCGCCGCCGCAGGCTGCACCATCGCAAGACGCAATTCTTCGGTCGCGAAAGCAGCGCCAGCCGCTCCCGCGTCGTCATTGGCAATCGTCATTGTCGTCACTCCAGAGCCGCGTTAAGCGGCGTTCAATTCCTTGTGTCAGGCCACCTCACGCGGTCGCCGGATGGCGGAACAGCGCTCCAGCCACTGACCAGTCACCGCATGCAGATCGCGCATGATCTTCTCGCCGCTGAGATATTCCTGCGGGACGATCGTCCGGCCGCCAGGCCCCTCGGGGTGCTCGGCTTCCTGAATCATCACCATGACGCGGGCGATCAGCAGGCTCATGTCGTCCACGTCGCAGGTCGCATCCTGGTCGACGAGGCGCTTTCCGCGCGCCGCCAGCCAGTCGTCGAGAATGGTCGGCTCGGCGGCTAGGGCGCGGTCAAGCGTCTCAAGCGACGGCATCGACCCGGCCAGCTGCTTGTCCAGCGCCTGGGCGCTGCATTCGATCGCGTCAGCGAAAGCACCCTTGCCCATGCGGTCGATCGCTCGGGCCCAGCCGCGCATGATCTTCGCGTGCAACCGGGGTTTGGAAATCTGTTCCAATTTCGCAACGACAGTTGGACCGGTCATCGGGCAACTCCAGCGGTATGAACTGTGACACCATCTCCGGGGCACCGCGCGCCGTCCGCATCGCGATCGCTCGCGCGCTGGTCGACCAGCTCACCGGCGGCGCAGGGAAGCGACGCGCCGCCGGTGGGGTCACAGCTGCCAGCGGTGGGGAGTACGGGGGCAGCCGTAAGGGAGAGGAAATGAATGTCGGCGGTCATCGCGCCAGCCCTCCACCGGAGGCGGTGGACCCGCCCCCGGCTTCGGCTATCATCGGGTTACCACACACCGATGAAAGGATGAGGCCTTGGCCGATTACGCGATCACATTCGACGAAGCCGTTGCTCGCACCGCGCTGCATGGACTGCTCGGGCTTTGCCAGGAACTGCAGAAGGCAGGGGCTATCGAGCCCGCCGCGATCAATCGGATCGGCGATTTCATGGTCCAGTACGTGGACGTCGTCAGTCCGTCGATCGACGGTGGCGAGCACCTGCGCGGCTGGGTGGCTTCGAATTTCAAGGTTCACGGCGCATAGCCTCGACTTCGCGACGCATCCGCTCACCGGCTTCCCGGTTGCGCTGGCGCGTCGCCTCGTTGATGCCGTCGACGATCATCTGGCGGATGCGGGCTTCCTGCTCCGGCGTGAACGGCTGCTCGGGGTGGCAGGCCATTATGCTGCTACCTGCGCAGGCTGGTATTCGGACATGAACTTGCGGACCTTGGCCTCGGTCTCAGGCCACAGCCTCCGGCCCTCCCTGAGCTGGCGAACCAAATGACGGTCGCCCAGAGCCTCATCACCAAAACGAGTTGGTGCTATGCCATGCGTGGCGAGGAAAGCCTCGATGTCGCTCAGGATCTTTTCCATGAGCATAATAGTATGTGTGAATTCTCACACCGTCAAGGTGTGAAAACACCCATCTATCGTTTAGGCTCGCCACTGTGTGATAGATCACACATGAATGAGCAGGACGAAGTTGCGCGCGTGAAGGAACGCCTTCGCCAGTTGATGGACCAAAAGGGCATCAAGGCGAAGCCGCTGTCGAAGAAGGCAGGCAAAGGAGAGACGTTCGTCCGCGACATGCTGGACGGTGATGACGTCAAGCTCGGCAATCTCCATCGTCTTGCGAATGCTCTGGAGGTGTCGATCGCCGATATCGTGGGCGGCGGCAGCATTCGGGTAGCGGGCCGCGTTGGGGCCGGCGGCTCGGTAATTTTCGAGCCCGTCGACGGAGGTGCAGTGCCGATGCCGCCTGGCATGGGCGGCGAACTTGAAGCCTTGGAAGTTGATGGGATATCGATGTTGCCGCGCTATTCGGCAGGCGACATCTTGTACATCGAAAAGGCCGCGCCTGGGGTGAGCCCCGACGATGTCGGCGACTTCTGCGTCGTGCGGGCGAGTAGCGGCGAAACCTATGTAAAGCAGCTCGCATTTGGCACCAGGCCGGGGTTATGGACGCTGCGGTCGCTAAACGCCGAGGATATTGTCGACATAGAGATCGAGTGGGCCCGACCAGTCATTTTCGTCCTGCCACGCGCCGCTCGACGTCGCCTGGGGTACTGATCCAATAGCGGAACCCGCCGGGCGGCGGTTCAGGAGCAGGCCTGCCCGGATAATACGAAGCACGCTCGATTTCATCATCGCAGACGGCCATGCTGAGCAGCACGCCCAGTAGGCAAGAACGGCTGTAGCCGACGCTGTGCACGACTGCTGAGACGCCCCGCCCGCTTTGGTGGATCATATGGTGCACCCAGCTATTCCTGGGGGCGTATCCGATGGTCTCGCCTAAGAGCGAGACCACGCGCAGCGCGGTGGCGTCGTAAGGATTGTCGGGTTCATGGACGAAGCGAACTGCCTCACCCGGCGAGCAACGCGACACCGCATCCTGATAATGCGAGACCCCTACCACCCTCAGAAAATCGACATCATCGTCCAGCACGAATCACCACCTCCCGGCCTCACCAGCATGATCAAGATCAGGAACAATACAAGAACGATGTGAGAAATCACATTTGTTATTGACAAGGTGGGAATAATCACACTACTTTGCCCTCACCGCTGATCGCCGCCTGATGCGAGCGAAGCGGTCGAGGAGATCGCTATGGCGTCCGCGCCTCTCACAGCGTCAGAGATTGAAGCAGCGGCCCGAGGGTGGGTGAAACGCGTCCTTGGTGATGCGTGCCCGGTCGACGGGAAGACGCTGGTCCAGGTTCGCTGCCTGTTCGAAAAGGACTTCGACGAAGCTCAGATGCCGCGCCGGGCGCGCAGCTGGGACTGGCTGGAGAAGGTCGAAGCGACCGCGATCACGCATTTCCGGGTGGCGTTCTGATGCGCGCCCTTCGTCTGCCGCCCTCGGCGTTTCAGACGCGCAAGCCGCCGCGCGCCGGTCGCCCCGCCTGGAAGTGCGCCGAGGAATATAAGCGCTGGCTGCGCAGGCTGCCGTGCGTGGCGTGCCATACCCTCGGCGACCGCACCAATCCCATTGTCGCTGCCCATGTCGACCATGCGGGCGGAAAGGGGGCGGGGACCAAGGTCGCCGATCGTCACTGCATCCCGCTGTGCGATCGCTGTCATCAGGAGCAGCACCGGGACGGCTGGCGCACCTTCGAGAAGAAGCTGCCGATGCAGGATGCCACGGTGGTGGCCACCGCATTCTGGCAGCAGTGGCCGGGCCGGGCGGCCTGGGAGCGTGATCTAGCCGAACAGGCTGGCGCAATGCGGGGCGCGCTGTGAGCGCGATCATCGATCCCGACCTGGAGAAGGCGATTGGGGAGCTTCGCTTCGCCGAGGACCGCATCCGTCAGATCGAGGCAATGCTCGAGGATTCTGACCACCACAAGCGGTACCCGGACCTCGCCCGGATGCTGGCTGAGCGTGCTGACCTGAGCGCGACGATCCGCACCCGCGCCGAGACGCTGAAGGTCGACCCGCGCGGCCTGCGCCTGATGATCCGCCTGGCGGACAAGGTGCGCAGCCGGGCGCGGGGTCGGGCCACCGTCAATCTGGACAAGCTGCTGACCGTTGTCAGCGATGCAGCCGAGATCGCGCGCATCGACCGCGCAGAGGCCCACGCCGACCTGCTGGCCGTCGAGGAGCGCCTGAAATCCGCGAAGGCCCGCGCCACCGGACTGGCGAGCGCGGCCGACTATCTGGAGCGCTGCCGTGGCTGATCCCAATCTCCCGCCGGTCGGGCGGCAGCCATCCGTGCGACAGGTCAGTCCCTCGGTTCGCACCCCATGGTACGGCAATGTGGTCGGCTATCGGAATGTCGACGGCATCCAGGTCGGTGGCGAGCGCTGGACGACCCAGCAGGCTGCCGCGATTCTGCAGCGCGGGCTGGACCCGCTGACCTGCGAGGCGATGGAGGTCCGGCGCCAGGCCGTCGCTGCTGAAATCTGGATCCCGGTCGACACGCTCCCCGCGGTCTTCGCCTTCGACTGCCCCATCATCAAGCGGATGGCGGGTGACAAGGTGAAGGTCATCGCGGCCGGGGGCCAGCCCAAGATCGTCTTCGCCGACGGTTGGGGTCACCGGCCCTTCCGCCGCCCCCGGCAGCCCGATGACGGCTTCTATCAGGACCGCATCCTCGGCGCGGGCGGCTCCGGCGCCCGCCCTGTCTTCTCCACCACTCGGAGGCCTATCCGATGACCCCGTCACCATTGGTCGAGACCCTGCAGATAGCCGCGTTCGTCTTCGCGGGCGGCTTTGCCATGCAGGTCATCGTCGGCTCGCTGGCTCCCAACTGGGGCCGGATCATCGCCATCCTTTTCCCCGTCACCAGTGCCGCCTCAGCCGATCAGGCAGGCTCAACGCTGCGCGCCGATGAGGCCGGTGCTCAGCCAACCGCAGAGGTGCGGTGATGCAGATTTCAGAATTCGAGCGGCAGCGCCGCCGTCGTGCTGCGCAGTGGGACCGGGTGAATGCCGCCATCGGCGTCGGGGCGCTCGCTGTCACCGTCGTCGTGCTGCTCCTCGTCGGTTACTCGCTGGCTACCGATCCGGGCGGCATCTCCGCTTGGGTCGAGCGGCTGGTCTTCGGAATCGAGGCTGGGCGATGAGCACCAGCGAATTCCGCGCCGTCACGGTCGCACCCGGTCACACGCTGAATGTCCGCAAGGCACCCAAGCAGACCGACCGCCCCGGCTACATCCGCGTCACCGGCCGCCACCGCGCGCCCTTCGACGTGAAAGCCTCCCTCTGGAATGAGGCTCCGATCTCCAATGCGCAAGCCTAGCCGCGCCCTATCGGCGCTCGCCTTCATCGTCGCCCTGGTGATCGGTTTTTACCTCGCCATGGAGCTTTTCGCTTTTGCCCTTGGGAGGCCCGTCCATGGATAACCTTATCAATCCGACCGCTTGGTTCTACGCGACCTCCGAGGATGCGGAATGGTGGCATCGGGGCGGTGCGACCCGTGTCGAGACTGTCGAACGAGCGCGGCGGGAGGCGGAGCCTGACCAGCCGTTCTTTATTGTGGAAGCGAAGCGCCTCGTTCCGTCGCTCGAAATCTTCGACGGCGCGGATCTGGCGGAGCGGATCAGCGAAGACGAGTGCTGGGGCGAAGACGGCTGGGAAGGCGATCCCGGCATGTATGACGACCTTGAGGCGCAGCTGACCGCGACATTGAAAAGCTGGTTCGCCGGACTAGACGCGCCGCTCACTGGCGCACAGCTCGACTTCATCGGCACTCCCGAAAAGGTGGAGGCCGCCCGTGGCTGACATACCCGAAAAAGCCCTGATGGATGCGGTCGATATCCTCAAGACGTACGCGGACTTCATTCGCAACGACGTGCGCGCCGACGATTTCGAGCGCCACCCTTACGTTCCTCATATCGAGCAGACGATAGAGGACCTCCGCGCCGCCCCGCCCGCGATGGACCGGGAGGCGGCGTACCGCCAGGCACTCGAAGATGTCTGCAATCCGCTGGGCTATCTTCAGCGCATGGCGGATGCTGAAGGTGCCAAGTTGAGCGGTATGGCCTATGCCATCGCCAGCGACATCGGCACTATTCAGCGTATCGCCAAGGAAGCCCTCTCCACCCTCTCCGCAGACGCGATCCGCCAGGGGGAGGGGGAACGCGGATTCTGCAACAAGTGTGGGTTCGTGGGTGTGCCACAGAAGGGCGGCTTTCATTACCGCCCCAAAGACGGGCAACCGTGCAATTACATTTGCCCTGTTTCTGCCACCCCCGCCTCTCACGCCAGCGATGGGGGGAAGGCATGAGCTACCGGTGTATCGAAGGTCGCCTGTTCCGCAGCGATCCGCAGCACGACGACCCCTACCTGGAAACGGACGTAGGCGAATGCCCAGATTGCGAGGGTGACGGGTGTGGCGATGATGGCGAGCCAGTGAGCAAGGCCGGTAGATCCGACTATTGGCTCAACGGCAATCCGCGAGGTGCAGCATGACCACCCAGACGCCGGATGCTGTGCGCGAGGCAGAAGGGCGTGGCGGTTTCGCTTGCCCGATCTGCGGTCAGGAAACGCCGCATCATCACACGCCACAAGTCGTGGACGCCTACCAGAACAAGCGGAGCCGGAAATGAGCGACCTTCTGCCTGTAACGCAGGCCGACCGCGACGCGGTGCAGGCCTTTCATCGCACCATGGCAGCCCGCCTGATGAGTGACATTGCCAGTGAGCGCCCGACGCTGGGTAAAGATGAGGGCGATGCTGGCACGTTGGTGCAGGCTTTTGCCCGTCACCGCCTCGCCGCCCTCGACAGCCGCGCGGGCGATGCGGGGGAGGTCGAAGCGCCGCTCGGTTTCGTCCTTGAAGAAGCGGAACATGATGCAGAATGCGGGTGTCCAGAAGAAACCTGGGGCACGCCCTACGGCTCGCTGAACATGCATCTCAGCGCGGGCAAGCTGTCCAATGCGCATCTCGATAATGGCGAGGGTGAATGGGAGATCGAGGCGACCTTTTCCTCGGTAGCAGAGGCCCGAGCCGCGTTCTTCGGATGGGCAATCGGGCTGCATCACGCTCCCGCCACCCCCGCGCCCGCTGTCGATGCGAAAGCCCGTGCCGATATGGCCGCCGCTCTCCGTAATACGCCAGCCGAGGCTTTGCGGGAGGCTGGCTATCTAGAGCGCGCAGCCCAGATGATCGAAGCGCCCGCTGTTGATGCTGTCCCGGCGGGGGAGGTTGCAGAGCAAGCCCATGCCGCCGTCCGCGATGGCGATTACCGCATGGGCTATCTCCGCATGTGCGAAGCCTATGGGATGCTCGCCGCCCTCTCGCACGGGGAGGGGCGGAAGTGAGTCTCGTACTTTACAATGAGCATGACCCATTCGCTGCCGATTGGCTGCGCGAATTGATCGCTGCCGACCTGATCGCGCCGGGTGTCGTGGACGAGAGGAGTATCGAAGATGTTCGTCCAGATGAGCTTTCTGGATATGCTCAATGCCACTTCTTCGCAGGCATTGGCATCTGGTCCCTTGCCCTCCGCCGCGCCGGGTGGCCGGATGATCGGCCGATCTGGACCGGATCCTGCCCATGCCAGCCTTTCAGCCAGGCAGGCCAAGGACGCGGGTTTGCTGATGAGCGGCACCTTTGGCCTGCCTGGCAATGGCTCATCCAGCAGTGCCGGCCTCCAGCGCTTGCTGGAGAACAGGTTGCGGGAAAGGACGTCGATCCTTGGGTCGACCTTGTACAAGCTGACTTGGAAGGATTGGGTTACGCCTTTGGGTGTGTGCCGTTCCCGGCTGCGGGCGTCGGTGCCCCGCATATCAGAGATCGTACGTACTGGATGGCCTACGCCGACGACAGGCAATGCGACCGGGTCGCAGATGGCGAAAGACGCAAGCCCGACAGGTCGACGGCCGGACGGATCGAAGGCGACTGTATCACTGCCGCAGGTGGCGTCATTCGCAGGTTGGCCGACGCCGATGGCTGGCACGCCAGCACAGAAGGGCTACAATGCAGCGGGGAACAACGACAGCAGCCGCAAGACGGTGGCATTGGCCACAACCGAGGGCCCGGCGCGGTTAACGGTGTCTGGAGAGATGCTGACTGGCTCCGATGCCGAGACGAGAAGTGGCGGCCAGTTGAGCCCGGCACATTCCCTCTGGTTGATGCTGGGACCTTTCGCAACCGCGTGGGCCTCTTGCGGGGAGCGGGTAATGCGATCACGCTCGGCCAAGCGGAAGAATTCGCCAGCATCATGATGGCATCTATCCCTGATCGGCTCGCCGCATGACCGCCTCCGGTTTCGCGATGAGCGAGAGCGCCTACAGCTGGCAGCGCCAGCCGGAGGTGCAGCAGCTCCGGGCAGAGGGGCGGGCGCCGTCGTTCGGGGCGTGGTGCATGATCCTGTTCTGCCGCCTGTCGATCGAGCGGCACCGCATCACCGATGACTGGACGCCGGAGCGGTCTGACGCGGTCCATAGCTGGCTCGATCCCCGGCTGGACGCTCATGGCGATCCGCCGCCGCCGTTCGCGCGGTGCTGGATCCGCGCCCAGGTCGACGATCACCAATGGTTCGCACGCAAGGGCGAGACGCAAGCGAAGCGGGAGAGCGCCACGGCATGGCTCGACGCGCTCCGGGTGCTCTGGCGGCGATATGTATCACAGGAAGGCGAGGCGACATGACGACGATCATAGACCTGGCGCGGCATTGGACCCGCCAGAGCGACAAGGGGAAGGGCATCCGGATCGAAGCCGATGCCCTCGACGTGCTCAACGCGATCGGCGTGGGCGAATTGATTATGGCGAAAGCCGCCGAGCACCAGAGAGAAAAATGCAGCAGCCGGATTCAGATCTCTACGCGCGCGGCAAATACCGCCTTGCCTATGACCGCAGACGGGACGGTTCCCTCCGATCGCCCTTCCTCCAGATCATCTGGTACGACGGCGCAGCAGGACGTAACCGCAGCCGCTCGACGGGCACAGAGGACGTCCAACAGGCGGAGGACGATCTAGACCGCTTCTACCTCCAGCGGGAGCGCGGCCAGGCGGTTTGCCAGACATGCGGCCAGTTGCTGCGCTCCGGGGCCCGCCACCTGCTGACGACGACGATCGCCGATTACCTGATCGCGCGCGAATCGCGGCCCAGCTACGGGTCGATCAAGCCGCGGCTCGGCCACATCACCGATTATCTGACCGCGACGAACCGGCTGGATACGGCGTGCGAGGACGTCGACGAGGACTGGATTGACGCCTTCCGCGAGTGGGCGATGGACGTCCCGATCGTGTCGCCGAGCGGTGTCGCGCGCGAGCGCACCCCGGGGACCGTCGAGGCCAGCGTGCGGCAGCTCGCCGCTGCCGTGAACTTCGCGCATGGCCGAAAGGACACCCTCTATCCGGCAGCGTTCGCCGCGAAGCCGCCCGCCGAGGTCAGCCGAACGCCAAGCTACCGCGCCGATGTGAAGACGCTGGCCGCCATGTTCCGGTTCTGCGTCACGCCTGAGGCGAAAGAGGGCGACACCGAGAAGGCCTATGACCGCCGCCGCCGGGAGCGCGCGCAGCTTCATCGCTTCCTGCAGATCAGCGTGGCGACCTGGAGCCGCCCCGACGCGGCGCACGACGTGTCGACGGATCGCAGGCGGGACCAGTGGAACAGCAACGCCCGCGCGCTAAACCTCAATCAGCGCGGCCGCGCCCAGACGAAGAAATATCGCCCCATTGTGCCGATCGCGCGCCAGCTCGCCCCGCTGCTCGATGCGAACGGCGCGGCGTTCTACGTGTCCGTCGGCTCTGTCCGGAAAGCCTTCGAGGCGATGCAAGCCGCGATCGGTCTGCCGGGCGACGGCGAGGGCGGCATGAAGCTGATCCGCCGGTCCATGGCGCACCTCGCGCGGCAGCGGCTGGGCGAGCGTGATTGGGTCGAAGGTCAGATCATGCTCGGCCACCGCCGCCCGTCAACGTCGGACACATATGCCCCGTTCGACACCGGCTATCTGGCGCGCGCGCTGGAGGTGACCGAGCAGATCATCGACGAGATCGAGAAGGCCGCGCCGGGCGCGTTCGGGAAGCCAGCCGACGCGGCGTAAAGTGCCCCGGTGTAACTCCGGTGAAAAAGAGCAATGTGCCCCGTGCGTTCCCGGCTTGTTCTGGTGCGGATGGGGCATTTCCATGCCGAAAATCGGCGGGAATCCTACAATCCCTTTCCCTCCGAAGGCAGAGGCCACAGGTTCGAATCCTGTCGGGTGCGCCAGCTTTTCCATTTTCAGTTGGCTTTCAAGTGCTTGGCGCTGTCACTGGCGAACCTTTCGCGAAGGTTCGCCATCAGCATTTCGCCTGCGGCGCTATCAGTGCTGTGATCGGTCCATGAGTTGATTGGTTGGTTCGAGCACTCTGCTTCGACGAAGCGCCGGGCAGCCGCCTTACGGCTTCCTCGCGGGAAGATGCATGGAAAGCCGCGACGCCACGCGATAAGAGCGCCCCGTCAGCGGAGTGCAGGCCCGTCCCGGCATTCCGCGCGTGGAGAAATGAGGCTGCTCGAGCAATGATTATTTCCGCCCCGACCGATTATCGGGAGGCCGCGCGTCGCCGCCTGCCGCCGTTCCTGTTTCACTATATTGATGGTGGTGCGAACGGCGAACATACGCTGCGCCATAATGTCGACGATCTGGCGGGGATCGAACTGCGCCAACGGGTGCTGCGCAACGTCGCTGATCTGAGCCTGGAGACCGAATTGTTCGGCACCTCGCTCGCCATGCCGGTCGTGCTGGCGCCGGTCGGACTGACCGGCATGTATGCGAGGCGCGGCGAGGTACAGGCGGCGCGGGCGGCGGCGGCGGCGCAGGTGCCGTTCACATTGTCGACCGTCTCGGTCTGCGCGATCCGGGAAGTGCAGGCAGCATCCTCCGCACCGATCTGGTTCCAGCTTTACGTGCTGAAGGACCGGGGCTTCATGCGCGATGCGCTGGAGCGGGCGCAGGCGGCGGGGGTGACGACCCTGGTCTTCACCGTCGATATGCCGGTCCCGGGATCGCGCTACCGCGATGCGCATTCGGGCATGTCGGGGCCGAACGCGGCGTTCCGGCGGATGGTGCAGGCGGCAACGCATCCGCGCTGGGCCTGGGATGTGGGGCTTCGCGGGCGGCCACATGATCTGGGCAATATCTCGGCCTATCGCGGCGCGCCGACCGCGCTGGAGGATTATATCGGCTGGCTGGGCGCCAATTTCGACCCCTCGATCGCGTGGCGCGACCTGGAATGGATTCGCGACATGTGGAAGGGCGCGATCGTGATCAAGGGCATTCTCGATCCCGAGGATGCGCGCGACGCGGTGCGGTTCGGCGCGAATGGGATCGTCGTGTCCAACCATGGCGGGCGGCAGCTGGACGGCGTTTCCTCGACCGCGCGCGCGCTGCCCCGCATCGCCGATGCGGTGGCGGGCGAGTTGAAGCTGCTGGCGGATTCGGGCGTGCGGTCCGGGCTGGATGTGGTCCGGATGCTGGCGCTGGGTGCGGATGCGGTGATGCTGGGCCGGGCATTCATCTATGCGCTGGCGGCGGACGGAGAAGCGGGCGTCGCCAACCTGCTGCGCCTGTTTGCGGCCGAGATGCGGGTCGCGATGACGCTGACCGGCGTGCGTACCATTGCGGAGATCGACCGGACGGCCTTGGCCTGACTCCTCCCCGGTACGGGGGAGGGGGACCGCCGCGAAGTGGTGGTGGAGGGGGGATAGCCGCACGGGTATTCCTGTGCGGCACGCCCCCTCCGTCAGGCCTATGGCCTGCCACCTCCCCGTGCCGGGGAGGATCGCTTAGCGCGGCATCTGTTGCAGCATCTGGATATGCTGCTGGACGATCGGCACCGCTGCTTGGGCGCTGGCCTTCAGCGCGGGGCGGTCGCCATTGGCGGCAAAGCTCCGGTGCAAGTCCAGCGCGGCCTGATGGGCGGGCAGCTGCTGACCGATATAGAGGCGGTCGAACCCGTCGGCCGAGGCGCGGCGAAGCTCGCCGATCGACGCCTCCGCCCCGCCGAGCTTGGGCGGCATGGGCTTCAGGCCATCCTGTTTGGCGGCGCGAACCGTCGCGGCGGTCGTCTGGGTATGATGATCGATCATCATCTGGGCGAATCGCCGGACGTCGTCATTGCGCGACTTTTGCAAGGCCAGCTTGCTGGAGGTGATCTCGTACAGATCGCTCATGCCTGCAGCCTTCACATAGGCGGCCGCCTGTGCCTTGGCAGCGGCGGGGGGCGGGGGCGGCGGGGTCTGCGCGGCGATCGGGGCGGCGGCAAAGCCGAGGGCAAGGGCGGCGGATAGGAATTTGGGCATGATGCTCTCCCGTAACGGACGTTGAAGCAACCGGCCGTTTGCCGCGCTGTTCCCGATAAATATCTGATTTATAATTCAGATCAGGGAGTTGGCGGGTGCGACGCCCCTTCAAAGGCACGGACGCGCAATATTAGCGCATGACACCGCCACATGCCGTCTGTTAGCCCTGTCACCATGCCCGTTTCGGCCGCCGCCTCCGCCCGCGAGATCCTCGTTCGATTGCACGACGTCATGGCGTCGCGTACCCCCGCCCAAGCCAAGCTGAACCAGGTGGTTCAGATCATCGGCGAGGCGATCGGCAGCGAGGTCTGCTCCATCTATCTCCTGCGCGAAGGGGTGTTGGAGCTGTTCGCGACCCGCGGACTGGCCGAGGAGGCGGTCCATGTCACCAAGCTGGCGCTGGGCGAGGGGCTGGTCGGCACCATCGCCGAGGATGTCGAGGTGCTGAACCTGGACGAAGCGGCCAGCCATCCCGACTTCGCCTACAAGCCCGAAACCGGCGAGGACCGGTTCCACAGCTTTGCGGGCGTGCCGATCATCCGGCGCGAACGCGCGGTGGGCGTGCTGGCGGTCCAGCACAGCGAACCGCGCAAATACGCCGATGTCGAGATCGAAGCGCTGCAGACCGTCGCCATGGTCCTGTCCGAGCTGATCGCCAATGCCGGGCTGATCGACGCGGCGGGCGCGGGCGGCGCGCGGCCGCAGATGACCGCGACGATCCGGCTGAGCGGCCAGAAGCTCGTCGAGGGCATGGGCAGCGGCTTTGCCGTCTATCACCAGCCGCGTATCTTCATCGAGCACACGGTCGCCGAGGATATCGATGCCGAGCGGCGTCGTGTCTACGCCGCGTTCGACAAGATGCGCGAACAGATCGACCGCATGGCGCGCGAGGCGGAGTTCGGCGTCGCGGGCGAGCATGTCGAGGTCATCGAGACCTACAAGATGTTCGCTTATGACGAGGGCTGGGCGCGGCGCATCAACGAGGCGATCGACAGCGGCCTGACCGCCGAGGCGGCGATCGAGCGGGTGCAGCAGCGCACGCGCCAGCGGATGCGCCAGATCGACGATCCGCTGCTCGCCGACCGGATGCACGATCTCGAGGACCTGTCCAACCGGCTGCTCCGCATCGTGTCGGGCCAGATGGGGACGGCGGCGCAACTGGGGCTGCGGCAGGACACGATCCTGATCGCGCGCAACCTGGGTCCGGCCGAGCTGCTGGAATATGATCGCCGGCGGCTGAAAGGCGTGATCCTGGAAGAGGGATCGCTGACCGCGCATGTCATCATCGTCGCGCGCGCCATGGGCGTGCCGGTGCTGGGCCGGGTCAGCGACGTGCGCCGCCAGATCGCGGACGGCGACCAGTTGCTGCTCGACGTGGCGGAGGGCAGCGTGCTCGTCCGCCCGACCGCTGCTATGGAGGAGGCGTTCGAAGCCAAGCTGGCGCTGCGCCAGAAGCGGCGCGCGGCGTTCGCGGCGCTGCGGGACGTACCGCCGGTCACGAAGGATGGGCACCGCGTCACCCTGATGGTCAATGCGGGCCTGCGCGACGATGCCGCCGCGCTCGACACCACGGGCGCCGACGGGATCGGGCTGTTCCGCACCGAGTTCCAGTTCCTGGTGTCCGCCACCCTGCCGCAGCGCGAGCGGCAGCAGCGGCTGTACCGCGACGTGATGGAGGCGGCGGGCGACCGGCCGGTGATTTTCCGCACCATCGACATCGGCGGCGACAAGGCCTTGCCCTATCTCAACACCGATCCGGGGGACGAGGAGAACCCGGCGATGGGCTGGCGCGCGCTGCGCCTGGCGCTGGAGCGCGACGGGTTGATGAAAGCGCAGGCGCGCGCGCTGATCGAGGCGGGATCGGGGCGGACGCTCAACATCATGTTCCCGATGGTGTCGGAGGCATGGGAGTTCGACGAGGCCAAGGCGTTGTTCGAGGCGCAGCGGGCCTGGCTGGGCTCGCGCGGGCGTCGCCTGCCGCTCGACGTCCGCTACGGCGCGATGCTGGAAGTGCCTGCGCTGGCGGAACAGCTCGACCTGATCCTGCCGAATGTCGATTTCCTGTCGATCGGCACCAACGACCTGACCCAGTTCCTGTTCGCCGCCGATCGCGCCAACCCCAAGCTGGCCGAGCGCTATGACTGGCTCAGCCCCTCGATCCTGCGCTTCATGCGACGGGTGGTCGAGCCTGCACGCGCGGCGGGTGTGCCGATCGGGGTGTGCGGCGAGATGGGCGGCCGTCCGCTGGAGGCCATGGCGCTGATTGGCCTCGGCATCGACCGGCTGTCGATCACCCCGGCGGCGGTCGGTCCGGTCAAGGCGATGATCCGCTCGCTCGACCGGGAGGCGATCACCGCCGAGGTAGCGCGGCTGCTGGCGCATCCGGTGCGTGACATGCGTGGGGCGCTTGGTGCCTGGGCTGCGACGAACGGTGTCGAATTGGCCTGATCCAAGTCAGGTGTTCGCGTTGACTTGATCCCAACCGTCTGAAAGAACGACCGCGATCATGGGGTGGGCCATGGTCGCTTCGGAGTTGAGAATGGACGAGGTCAATCCCGGCCACGATGCCGCACCGGCGGCACCTGCCCGCGCCGGTGACGTCCTGCGCACGGCGCGTGAGGCGCAGGGGCTTTCGCTGGGCGATATCGGTGCGCGCACGCGTATCCCCAGTCGTCATCTCGCGGCGATCGAGGCTTCCGATTATCAGAGCCTGCCCTCGGCCACCTATGCTGTCGGCTTCGCCAAGGCCTATGCCCGCGCGGTCGGGGCGGACGAGGTCGCGATCGCCCAGGCCGTGCGCGCCGATGTCGACCGGCTGGGTCGCCGCGTGACCGAATATGTGCCGCAGGACATTGCCGACCCTGCCCGCGTGCCATCGCGCGGACTGGCGATCGTCGGCGTCGGCCTGGCGCTGGCGCTGCTCATCATCGCCGGCCTGTGGTACGGTACCGATCTGTTCCGCCGCGACCGCACCGCGCAGGAGGTCCCCGCCGCGACCCCGCTGACCAACGGCACCGCGCCCGCACCCGCTCCGGCACCCAGCCCGACGCCAATAACGGGGGGCAAGGTCGTGCTGACCGCCAAGGGCGAGGTCTGGCTGCGCGTTTATGACGCCGACAACGTCACGCTGAAAATGGGCACGTTGAAGCCCGGCGAAAGCTATGAGGTGCCCGCCACTGCCAAGGGACCGCTGCTCAATGTCGGTCGCCCCGACAAGCTGGCGGTGACACTGAACGGTCAGGCGATCCCTGCGTTGGGCGATGGATCGCGCGCGATCAAGGATGTGCCGCTCGATCCGCAGGCGATCGGTGCCCGTCTGTCGGGCGCTCCAGCGACCGCGGCCACCGTCGCGCCGACCCTCCGCACCCCGTTGCGCGAGCGTTCCGAGCAGCGTGCAACGCCGAGCGCCGGCGGCGAAACGGGCCGTGATGTCCCGACGCCCGCGGCGACGCCTTCGCCCGCCACCACGGCACCAGCGGATCTGTAAGGGCCTGAATCTTAAGGCTGGCGACAGCCGGGCAGGGTAGGATAGCCTTGTCCCTTTCATAACCAGCCCACCGGGGGGGTGAAACCGATGCGTAACCTGTTGTTGGCCGGGGTCGCGGCCGTCATGATCCTGCCGACCGCTGCCATTGCCCAATCCAATGTCGAAGGCCGGGTCGGCAAGCTGGAAAGCGAGATGCGCGCCGTCCAGCGCAAGGTCTTCCCGAACGGCGCGGGCGGTTATGTCCAGCCCGAGATAACCGCGCCGCACACCCAAACGCAGGCGCCGGGCGTACCCGCGTCCAGCGCTCTGTCCGACCTGACCTCGCGCGTGACCTCGCTGGAGGAGCAGATGGCGGGCCTGACCGGCCAGATCGAACAGAATGGTTATCGCACCCGCCAGCTTCAGGATCAGTTCGACGCCTATAAGCGCGCGACCGAAGCGCGGTTGAAGGCGCTGGAGTCCGGCCCCGCGCCGATCGCGCCTGCTGGCCAGAGTGCGCCGCTCGACACGCCCGCGCCCGCTGCTGCGACCGGATCGACCCGCCCGGTCAAGACCCCGGCGGCCCCCTCGGTGGTGACCGGCGATACCGCGACGGCGGGTCCGGCCGCGACCGGTGGTGCGGCGGTTGAGAAGCCGTCGACCGGCGATCCGGCCGAGGATGCCTATCTCTATGGCTATCGCCTGTGGCAGGCCAAGCGCTATCCCGAGGCCGAAGCCGCGTTGAAAAAGATGGTCGCCGACTATCCCAAGAGCCGCCGCGCCAGCTTCGCGCAGAACCTGCTGGGTCGCAGCTATCTCGACTCCGGCAAGCCCAGCCTTGCCTCGATGGCCTTCTATGAAAATTATAAGAAATTTCCGGACGGCGAGCGCGCGCCCGACAGCCTGCTCTATCTGGGTCAGGCGCTGACCAAGCTCAACAAGCCCGCCGATGCCTGCAAGGTCTATGACGAACTGTCCGACGTGTACGGTGCCAAGCTGTCCGCCGCGATGAAGTCGCAGATCGCCAGTGGGCGCAGCGCGGCCAAGTGCCAGTGATGTAAACGCATTCCTCCCCTGCAAGGGGAGGGGGGGACCATGCGCAATATGGTGGAGGGGTGTCCCGCTAACGAGGGGGCGGCACCCCTCCTTCTGGGCTTCGCTCCGCCGCCACCCCTTGTCGGGTAGGAATGAGCCCGCAACCACCTTCCGGGATCGCAAAACCTCTTGCACTGGTGCAGCCGAAGGGCCAGAGCGCGCGCATCCCTGACCAGTTTTGAGAGCATCATGGCCACCGATGCCACGGCCGACGATCAGATTGCGCGCTTCGCCGCCGATCTGACGCTTCTTCACGATCCCCACGCCGATCCGGCGCCCCTGTTGCTGGCGGTGTCCGGCGGTCCCGACAGCATGGCGATGCTGACGTTGGCGGCCGCGGCGTTTCCCGGGCGAATTGCGGCGGCGACGGTCGACCACGGCCTGCGCGCCGAAGCAGCGGACGAAATGCGAATGGTGGCCAATCATTGCACGACGCTGGGCGTGCCGCATCATGGCCTGCGCCCCGAAACGGCGATCGCGGGGGCGAGCATTCAGTCCCAGGCGCGCGAAGCCCGCTATGCCCTGCTCGCCGCGCAGGCGCGGGCGATCGGCGCGGCGGCGGTCCTGACCGCGCATCATGCCGATGACCAGGCCGAAACCTTCCTGATGCGCGCCGCGCGCGGGGCGGGGCTGTCGGGCCTGTCGGGGGTGCGCGCACGGACGGTGATCGCGGACGCGGTCGTGCTGCGTCCGCTGCTCGACTGGCGACGCGCCGAACTGCGGCGGATTGTCCGTCGTGCCGAGGCGCCGTTTGTCGACGATCCCGCCAATCACGATCCGCGCCACGACCGCACGCGCTTCCGCCAGTTGCTCGACGGGCATGAATGGCTGGGCGTGGCGCAACTCGCGCGCGCGGCGGCGCAACTGGCCGAGGCGGATACCGATCTGCGCGCGACGGTCGAATGGTTGTGGCACGAGCGGGCGCAGATCGACGGCGACAATGTCCGCATTCAGGCGGCCGACCTGCCGCGTGAGCTCGGGCGGCGGCTGGCCCGCCGTGCGATCGGCACGGTGCGCGCCATCGCCGGGATCGAGGCGCCGGCCTGGAGCGACGGGAGCAATATCGAAAAGCTGCTCGAATCGCTGGCGCATGGCAGCCGTGCGACCCAGGCCGGGGTAATTGCCAGCGTCCGCTCCGGCGTCTGGCGCTTCCGGCCCGCGCCCCCGAGGAAGACAGGCTGATCCTCCCCGGTGCCGGGCGGATTGCTTTTGTCCCGATCACAATGATCGGTGTTGTTCCATTGCCATTAACCTCGCCATGCCTATCTTGAGGGCTGAAAGGTATCCGGCACCGATGAACGATAACGACAAGCAGCAGAGCCCCGATCCCAATGGGGGCGGCAACCCCTGGATGAAGAGCCTGTTGATCTGGGTGGGCATCCTGATGGCGCTCGCCTTGTTCGTCAGCCTGTCGGGCGCGGGATCCTCGGCGCAGAGCGGCAATCAGATCGAATATTCCACCTTCCTCGACAAGGTGGACGAGGGCACGGTGAAGACCGCGACCATCTCGCGCGACTCGATCACTGGCCAGCTCTCGTCGGGCGAAAAGTTCCGCACGACCCCGGTCCCCGATTCGCAGCTGATCCCGCGTCTGCGGGAAAAGGGCGTGACCTTCACGGCGAAGACCGAGGAAGGGCCGTCCATCTGGATGCTGATGCTCTATAATTCGCTGCCGTTCCTGCTGTTCATCGGCATCGCCTTCTTCGTGCTGCGCCAGATGCAGAAGGGCGGCGGGGCGAGCGGCGCGATGGGCTTCGGCAAGAGCCGCGCGCGCATGCTGACCCAGAAGGAAGGCAAGGTCACTTTCGACGATGTGGCCGGTATCGACGAAGCGCGCGAGGAACTGCAGGAGATCGTCGAGTTCCTGAAGGACCCGTCGAAGTTCGCGCGGCTGGGTGGCAAGATTCCGAAGGGTGCCCTGCTGGTCGGCTCGCCCGGTACCGGCAAGACGCTGCTCGCCCGCGCCATTGCGGGTGAGGCGGGCGTGCCCTTTTTCACCATCTCGGGTTCGGACTTTGTCGAGATGTTCGTCGGCGTCGGCGCGAGCCGCGTGCGCGACATGTTCGAGCAGGCCAAGAAGTCGGCGCCGTGCATCGTCTTCATCGACGAAATCGACGCCGTCGGCCGTCATCGCGGTGCGGGCCTGGGCAATGGCAATGATGAGCGCGAGCAGACGTTGAACCAGCTGCTGGTCGAGATGGATGGTTTCGAGGCCAATGAGGGCATCATCATCATCGCCGCGACCAACCGTCCCGACGTGCTCGACCCCGCGCTGCTGCGTCCGGGCCGCTTCGACCGCCAGGTCGTGGTGCCGCGCCCCGACATCGATGGCCGCGTGAAGATCCTCGAAGTCCATATGAAGAAGGTGCCGCTCGCCCCCGACGTCGACGCCCGCGTCATCGCGCGCGGCACGCCGGGCTTCTCGGGCGCCGACCTCGCCAACCTCGTCAACGAAGCCGCGCTGATGGCGGCGCGCAAGGGCAAGCGCCTGGTCGCCAGTGCCGAGTTCGAGGAAGCCAAGGACAAGGTCATGATGGGCGCGGAGCGCCGCTCCATGGTCATGACCGAGGACGAGAAGCGGATGACCGCCTATCACGAAGCGGGCCATGCGATCATCGCGCTGCACGAACCGGCGTCGGATCCGATCCACAAGGCGACGATCATCCCGCGCGGCCGTGCGCTGGGTATGGTGATGCGCCTGCCGGAACGCGACTCGTACAGCTATCACCGCGACAAGATGTACGCGAACCTGGCGGTCGCCATGGGCGGTCGCGTGGCCGAGGAGATCATCTTCGGCTATGACAAGGTGTCGAGCGGCGCCAGCGGCGACATCCAGTACGCCACGGGTCTGGCCCGCGACATGGTCACCAAATGGGGCATGTCGGACAAGGTAGGCCCGGTCGAATATGCGCAGCCGGAAGGCGAGAGCTTCCTGGGCTATTCGTCCAGCCAGCCGGTGCGCATGTCCAACCAGACCGCGCAACTGATCGACGACGAGATCAAGTCGATCGTCGAGGGCGGGCTGCACCGCGCCAAGCATGTGCTGACCGAGCATGTCGATCAGCTCCATCTGCTGGCCGGAGCGCTGCTCGAATATGAGACTCTGTCGGGCGACGAGATCAAGAAGCTGATCGCGGGCGACGATATCGGTCGCGACGATCCCAAGACGAAGAGCGTGCCGATCGCCAAGGCGGGGACCTCGATCCCCAAGACACGGCGTGGCGCGGGTCCGTTCGGATCGCCGAGCCCGCTGGGGGCCTGATCGTTCCGGCAAGATGACCAAAGGGCCGTCCCTGATGAAGGGGCGGCCCTTTTGTTTTGGGATGGCGAGAGCGCCAGCCCGTAGGCTTCGACTGCCAGGCGCGAACGGAAGGAAGGCGAACGGCTTTTATAAGCGGTGCTTCCCGAAAGGGCGGGCGGCTCCCGACCCGTCCTCGGTCGGTTCGGTCTGAGCGAAGGCGAAGGCTCGGTACCGACCCCGCCCAATCAAGCCTAGCCCGAGACCGCGCACGCCTCTAAACTCCTTATCAGGATCGCGAGAATGTCGGTGCCCATGCCGGACCCGCGATCATGAGTGGAGGATGCCCGCATGACCGATATCCCCCCGGCCGACTCGCTGCGCGACCGCGCGGTCCGAATCTATGACGCCTTCACCCATGAGCATCACGACCGGCGGACGCTGCTGCGCCAGATGACCGCCCTGGCCGGATCGGTGGCGGCGGCCGAAACGCTGATCCTGGGCATCGCCGCCAGCCCTGCGGCAGCGGCGATCACCGATCCGCACGACGCACGACTGCGCATCGACCGCCGCGAGGGGATGGAGGCCGGGGCGCGCTCGGCCGCCTATCTCGCCAGCCCCAAGGGCGTGACGAAGCGGCTGGGAACGGTGCTGGTCATCCATGAAAATCGCGGGCTGACCCCGCATATCGAAGATGTCGCGCGACGGGTGGCGCTCGCCGGGTTCCATGCGGTCGCCCCCGACCTACTCGCGCCGCAAGGGGGGACGCCGGCGGACGAGGATCGCGCGCGGACGCTGATCGGGACGCTCGACTATGATCTGGCACTAGCTCAAGCGCGGGCGATGATAGCCCATGCTGCCGCCGACAGGACGGGGACTGGCCGGGCGGGCGCGGTAGGGTTCTGCTGGGGCGGGGCGTTCGTCAATCGGCTGGCCGTGGCGGCCGGCTCGGCGCTGTCGGCGGGCGTGGCCTATTATGGACCCGCGCCGAATCCCAGTGAGGCGGCGAAGGTCCAGTCGCCGCTGATGCTCCATTATGCAGGCAAGGATGCGCGGGTGAATGCGACCGGCGAGCCCTGGGTCGCGGCGCTGCGTCAGGCGGGGCGACCGGTCGAGGCCTTCACCTATCCGGGCGTCAACCATGCCTTCAACAATGACGGCTCGGCCGAACGTTATAACGCCGCGGCCGCGACCCAGGCTTGGGTGCGGACGATCGCCTTCCTGCACCGTCATCTCGACCGGGCCTGAACCAATCACCTCAACATCGCCATGGAGCGCGTATGACTGCCGACCTGACGCTGTATACCAACCCCCAGTCGCGCGGCCGCATCGCGCGGTGGATGCTGGAGGAGACGGGTGCGGCTTATGAGGCCATCGTGCTGGATTACGGATCGACGATGATCGCGCCCGAATACCGTGCGATCAACCCGATGATGAAGGTGCCTGCCATCGTCCATATGGGGCAGGTGGTAACCGAAACGGCGGCGATCTGTGCCTATCTGGCCGACGCCTTTCCCGATGCCGAGCTTGCGCCCCTATCCCATGAGCGGGCGGGTTATTATCGTTGGCTGTTCTTCGCCGCCGGGCCTTTGGAGGCGGCGATCACCAACCGCGCCATGGGCGTGACCCCTACCAACGAGCAACAGCGCATGGCGGGCTATGGCGATTTCGATCGGGTCGTCGGGGTCGTGGACGCGGCGGTGGCCGAGCATCCCTATATCGCCGGTGAGCGTTTCACGGCGGCGGACGTGTATCTGGGGGCGCAGCTGATGTGGTTCACCCAGTTCGGGTTGATCCCCAAGACCGACGCGATCATGACCTATATCGGCCGATTGCGGGACCGTCCGGCGCATCGACGCGCCACGGCGCTGGATGATGGCATCGCGGACGACGACTGATGGCGACCGATCAGCACGAGGCGGAGGAGCGGGCGCGTTCGGCATTCTCGCGGGCAACGCGCAGCAATTCGAGCCCGGCAGCAATGTGATTGCCCGCCAGCGGCTGGTCCAGCGCATCCGCGCCGTCCATTGCCGCTTGGGCAAAAGCGATGACCTGTTCGAAGGTAACGCATTGCTCGCTCATTACATTTTCCGTTCGAATCCTCGGGCGCCTGGCGGTCCCCTACGGCCATAAACGCGCATGGCGGTAAATGTTCACGCGATACGTGATGGGTCACAAAGTCGCGGAACTGTCCCCCGGTGACACACCGGGGGCGCATGGGGTCTCAGCGCATCAGCACCAGTTCCTCCGACATGGTCGGATGCAGCGCGACGGTGGCATCGAACTGCGCCTTGGTCAGCCCCGCCTTCACCGCGATGGCGGCCGCCTGAAGGATTTCGGGCACATCGGGGCCAATCATGTGCAGTCCGACCACCCGGCCCGTGTCGCCGTCGCACACCATCTTGTACAGGGCGCGCTCCTCGCGGCCCGCCAGCACATTCTTCATCGGACGGAAGTCGGAAGTATAGACCCGCACCGATCCCAGCATCTGCTTGGCCTGCGCCTCGGTCATGCCGACGCCGGCCATCGGGGGGTGGCTGAATACCGCCGCCGGAATGCAGTCATAATCGACGCGAGTCGGTTTGTTGCCGAACACCGTGTCGGCAAAGGCCTGTCCCTCACGGATGGCGACGGGGGTCAGCTGCACGCGGTTGGTCACGTCGCCGACCGCGAAGATGCTGGGACAGGTGGACCGGTTGTCCTCATCCACCTTGACCGCGCCATGATCGTCCAACTCGACGCCCGCCTTCTCCAGCCCAAGGCCATGGGTGTTAGGCATCCGGCCGGTAGCGAACATCACCAGGTCGACCTCGATCGGCGCATGGTTCGACATGGAGACCCTGAGCGAACCGTCGGCCTGCTTCTCGATCCCCTCGAAGGTGGCGTCGAAGCGGAACTCGATCCCCTTCATCATGGAAATCTGGAGCAATCGGTCACGGATCGTCAGGTCGTAGCCGCGCAGGATATCCTTGCTGCGGTTGATGAGCGTCACATGCGCGCCGAACTGGTGGAACACGCCCGCAAATTCATTGGCAATATAGCCCGCCCCTGCGATCAGCACGCGTTTGGGGATCGAGTCCAGATGGAACGCTTCGTTCGAGGTGATGCCATGTTCGTGGCCGGGGCAAGACGGGACGGCCGGATGCGCGCCGACCGCGATCAGGATCTTGTCGGCGGTCTTCTCTGTCCCGTCGGCCAGGCGGACGCTGTGCGGCCCGGTAACGGTTGCGCGCTGGTCGATGATCTCGACATTGTGGCTCTCCAGCGTCTTTTTATATGCACCGTTGAGACGGTCGACCTCCGCCAGGACATTGTCGCGTAGCGTCTGCCACGAAAACTCGCAGTCGCTCGGCACCTGCCAGCCGAAGCGGCGGGCGTCCTTCAGATCTTCGGCGAAATGCGCGCCATAGACGAGCAGCTTCTTGGGCACGCAGCCCCGGATGACGCAGGTCCCGCCGACGCGATATTCCTCGGCCACCGCCACACGCGCGCCATGCGCCGCCGCCACCCGCGACGCGCGGGTGCCGCCTGAGCCCGCGCCGATGACGAACAGGTCATAGTCATAGTCAGCCATGGGATCGGTTCTCCGGGAAATCAGATGTGCAGGGTGCGCCCCGCTTAAAAGCACAACGGGGAACGCCGAGCCAAGTTCAGCGTCCCCCTGACAGTGATCGGAAACTTCGATCCTCCCCGGCGGGGAGGGGGACCATGCGTAGCATGGTGGAGGGGGCGTTCCACAAAGGCTGTCCTGTGAGGAAGCCCCCCCCTCTTTCAGACCTGCGGCCTGCCACCTCCCCGCGAGCGCGGAAGATTATTACGCGCCGAACGCCCGCTGGATCAAATCCTCGGTCGAGGGATCGAATTCCTGCCCGCCCTGGTCGGCGGCCTTGGCCATTTCCTTGCCCAATTCGACGCCGAACTGGTCGAAGCTGTTGATGCCGAGCAGGACGCCGTTCACGAATACGCGATGCTCGTAGAAGGCGATCAGTGCGCCCAGCGTGCGCGGGTCAAGCGTATCGAGCAGGATGGTCGAAGACGGCCGATCGCCCGAATAGCTGCGTGCGGGGTCATCGACCTTCTTGCCCTTCATCAGCGCGGCACCTTGCGCGAACGCGTTGAGCAGCAGCTGGCGATGGTGATCGTCGCTCAGTACATCGCCCGGCTCGATCACCGCGATGAACTCGACGGGGACGAGGTGGGTGCCCTGGTGGAGCAGCTGGAACACCGCATGTTGCGCATCGGTGCCGACCCCGCCCCAGGTGATCGCCGCGGTGGGGCGGCCTACGGCCTCGCCATCGACGGTCACGCCCTTGCCGTTCGACTCCATCTCCAACTGCTGGAGATAGGAGGGCAGGAGGCGCAGCCGCTCGTCATAGGCGAAGGGCGCGCGCGTCTCGGCATGGCGGACCTGGGTATAATAGAGGTCGGCAAAGGCGGCGAGCGCGGGGGCGTTCTGCGCCAGGTCGGTCAGGCGGAAATGGCGATCCATCTCGGCCGCGCCTTCCAGCAATTCCTCGAACGCGTCCCAGCCAAGGCCCAGCGCGGCGGGGAAACCGATGGTCGACCAGAGCGAATAGCGCCCCCCCACCGATTCGGCGAAGGACAGGATGCGGGTTTCGTCCACGCCCCATTCGACTGCCTTGTCGGGGTTGGCGGTCAGCGCGATGACGCGGCCATAGGGGTCCTCGACGCCGTTCTCGGTCATCCACTGCAGCGCCGAGGTGGCGTTGAGCATCGTCTCGGTGGTGGTGAAGGTCTTGGACGCGACCACCAGCAGCGTGGCGGCGGGATCGAAGCGCTTGAACACCTCCTCCAGCGCGACGCCGTCGACGTTCGATACGATCGCCACGTCGTAACGGTCGGTATCGCGGCCCAGCGCATCGACCAGCAGGTCGGGACCGAGCGCCGAGCCGCCGATGCCGATGTGCAGGACATGGCGGATCGGCCCCAGCGCTTCTGCCTCGATGGCGTCGATCAGCGCGCGCATCCGGGCGTGCGAGGCGCGGGCCGTGGCGACGCTTTCGGGGTTGCCCTCGCCACGCTCGGCGGTGTGCTCGACCGCGCGGCCCTCGGTGACGTTGACGACCTCGCCGCCGAACAGGGCATCGCGCTTGGCAGCGAGCCCCTTGGCCTTGGCCAGCTCCACGAAGGCGGCGACGGCTTCGGGGGTCAGATGGGTCTTGGACCAGTCGAAATGGATACCCGCCACATCAAGGCTGAGCGACGCCAGCCGGTTGGGATCATTCGCGAAAAGATCGAGAAGCGGGGTCTGCGGGAGCGATTCGATCGTCGACCAGTCGGCAGCCATGATGCCTGTTCCTTCCTTGACGTGCCCGGTGGGGCTTTCCCTACGGCGTTAGCCAAAGCGCGTGCGCAAAGCCAAGCCTTAGATTGGTATGGCGGGGACGGGGTGGGCCGGACAACAGACGGGATGACGATATTGTCATTGGGCACTGGCAATAATCATGTCATTCTCCCGGCGTATCGACGGTTTTGACGTCGGACCTGGAGGGGGAAAATGATGCGCGGTCGAACGATCCCGATCTGGGTGGGCATGGCCATCATGGCGGGTAGCATTCTGCCGCAAATCGCCTCGGCTGCCGCCGAACCAAAGCCGCCCCTCGCGCCGTCCTCGAAATGGCAAGTGGACTATGCCCCGACCGAATGTCGCCTGATGCGGAACTTTGGCGAGGGCAAGGATCAGATCCTGTTGCAGATCAGCCGATACGATCTTCGCGACCGATTGGAGATGGGGTTGGCGGGCCGGTCTTTCCCGGTGACGGACGACCGGCAATCCGTATCCGTGTCGACCACCACGGTCGCCGAAGTGCCCGGTATGCACGCCCAGGGCTTCGCTGGCACGAGCGGCGGGCTGGCCACGCTCCGCTTCCAGCCCGATGTCGATCTGCCCAAGGCACTGCGCAGCGACGTGGACGCCGGCCAGCCGACGATCCTCGGTATCCGCTTCGTCGGTCGCTATGCCGCGCGTTTCGATCTCGGGTCGATGAAGAGTCCGCTCGCGGCGCTCGACAAATGCGCGGACAATCTGATCGCGTCCTGGGGGCTCGATCCTGCGCAGCAGCGTCAGCTCGAGAATATGCCGGAGCCCGTGGAAAACCCGGCCAACTGGTTCCGGCCGGAGGACTATCCCTCCGGCTTGAACCATATGGGCATGGGAGGCGCCGTCATCATCCGCCTGCTCGTCGGCGCGGATGGCACCGTCCAGAAATGCGAAGTCACCAAATCGGGCGGCGACAAGGCTTTTCAGGACGCGACCTGCGCCGCGGCGACCAAGCGCGCGAAGTTCCGACCCGCCGTCGCCGCCGATGGCCAGCCCGTCGCCTCGGTCTGGATCAACCGCATCAACTGGAAACCCGGCGCGCCGTTCTTCGTGTTCCGTTGATCATCGTAGGGCGGACGAGTTGGTCCGCCCATGGTCGGGTCAGCGATGCTTCCCCGCCACCGGATCGCGTACCACGCCGACATCGGTGAAGCGTTTCGGTTCGGCGGGGTGGGGGGCGGGCTCCGCCAGTTCGCGCTGCCAATATCCGACATCGATCCAGCGGCCATGCTTATGGCCGACCTCGCGAAACACGCCCGCGCGGCGAAAGCCGACCGCTTCGTGCAACTTGATCGAGCCATCATTGGGCAGCGCGATCACGCCCATGGCCTGGGTGAAGCCTTGCGCGGTCAGCGTGTCCACCAGCGCTTCGTAAAGAAGCCGCCCGACGCCCGAACGCTGCGACACGTCGGCGACATAGATGGTGGTCTCGACTACCCAGCGATAGGCCTCACGCTCGCGGAACCGGGCGGCATAGGCATAGCCGATCACGCCTTCCTCATGTCCATTTTCGTCAGAGAGTGTCGCGACGATCCAGGGATAGAGGCCATCGGCCCCTTCCATCCGCGCGCGCATCATGTCGGCGTCGGGAGCCTGAGTCTCGAACGAGACGACACCGGCCAGCACATGCGGGGCATAGATGGCGGCGATGGCGGCGGCGTCTTCGGGGCGGGCGGCGCGGATGGCGATCATGCGGGGGGCGTCTCCAGAAGGAATGGGCCTGCGTAGCGCGCAGATACGCCGTTCGGAAGGCCTCCGATTTCCGGGGTCCGTATTCCTGCGTCCGTTCAGCGTGAACGAAGTTTGGGGATCAATACCCCAGCTTCGCGATCAGCAGGTCGAGCAGCCGCTCGTCGCTCGACGTGCCCACCGGACCCAGCGCACCGCATTCCAGGCAGCGGGCCTGGACCGACCCGCCCCGCGCCAGCCGCGCAACGTCGCCCAGGGCACGGGCGGCGATCGCACGACGTTCGGCGGCAGCGATGGCGAAGACGTCGCCGCCCTGCTGGCTGTCGTCATCGCTGTCGAACCCTTCTGCCAGCATCGCGGCGAAGCCCGGCTTCTTCTCCAGATACTCGGCATGGACCTTGGCCGGGTCCAGCTTGGCGCGGCGGGCGGCCTCGGCGATGGCGTCTGACAGGGTGCCGAACCGGTCGACCAGTCCGATCTGGCGCGCGGTGCCGCCGTCCCAGACCCGGCCCTGCGCGATGGTGTCGACCTTTTCGGGCGTCATGTGGCGCGCCTCTGCGACGCGCGACAGGAACTGGCGATAGCCATTCTCGATCCCCGCCTGCAGGATGGTGTCGAGCATCGGCGTCGTCCCGCCCAGCACGTCCGGCTGGCCGGTCAGCGGCGTGGTCTTCACTCCGTCGGTGGTCACGCCGATCTTGGCGAGCGTGTTCTCAAAGGTCGGGATGATGCCGAAAATGCCGATCGACCCGGTGATCGTCCCCGGCTCGGCAAAGATCAGGTCGGCCGGGGTGGAGACCCAGTAACCGCCCGACGCCGCAAGGCCGCCCATCGAGACGATGACGGGCAGCTTCTGCCGCTTGGCCTCCAGAATCGCCTGGCGGATCTGCTCGGACGCCAGCACCGATCCCCCCGGCGAATCGACGCGCACGACCAGCGCCTTCAGCTTCTTCTCGGCGAGGCCTTCGAGCAATGCCTTGGACACCGTCTCGCCCGCTGCGGTGCCGGGACCGGCTTCGCCATCGACGATATTGCCCGCGATGGTCAGCACGCCGATCGCATCGCCCTTGGTCGGCAGCGGGTTGGCCTTGACCCAGGCGGCATAGGAAATGGTGCGGAACGAGCCTGCGGGCTTGTTCGCCTCGGCCCCGGCAATCTCGGCCACGCGCTTGCCGAAAGCCAGCTTGTCACCCAGCTTGTCGACCAGCCCCGCCTTCAGGTTCGCGTCGGCGATGTTGCCGTTCGACGCCAGGACGGCGCGGTCGGGCTGGGTCAGGAAGCTGTCGAGCTGGGCCTTGGGGCGCGCCTGGGCGACCGACTCGCGCCACTGGGCGAACAGCGTGCCGTAGAGCGCCTGCGACGCGGCGCGGGCGTCGGGGCTCTGGTCGGCGCGGATATAGGGTTCGACAAAGGATTTGAACTTGCCGACGCGATAGACATGGGTGGTCACGCCCAGCTTGTCGATCAGCCCCTTATAGTAAAGCTGATTGCCGCCCGGCCCGGTGAACAGCGTGCCGCCCAGCGGATTGACCCAGATTTCGCTGGCGTTCGCGGCCAGCCGGTATGCGCCGTCGGTATAGGCGGTGGCATAGGCCAGCACCGGCTTGCCGCCCTTGCGGAAGCGCTGGATCGCGTTGCCCACTTCCTGCAAGGCAGCGGGATAGGCGCCGCCGAACGCATCCAGATGGAGCACCAGAACCTTCACGCGACCGTCGTCCTTGGCCGCGTCGATCGCGCGGACCAGATCGCGCAGGCGATATTGGTGCGGCACGCTGCCGCCCGACAGCATGGCGAGCGGCGCGATCGTTTCGGGCTGCTCGACGATCGGGCCGTCCAGTTTCAACAGGAGCGCGCCGTCGGTGATCGCCTTGGTCCCCGGCCGGGCGTTGAGCGCGGCAAAGATCAGGCCGAAGAAGAGCAGCATCGCGGCCAGCACCAGGAAATCCTTGATGCCGACCAGCAGACGCCAGGCGCCGCGTACCAGCCGCCAGCCGCTGCGCCCGCCGGGCTTGCGCCCCGGTCGGCTGAAATCCTGATCGAGCGGGGAGGCGGGCGGAAGGGCGTCGGCGCGGGCGTCGGTCATGCGGTATCGCTAGCCCAGCAGCGAAAGCGCGGCAATGCCCCGTGTTATGAGATCAACACGCAGTCCATGTTGTCATTTTTTTTGTTCCGGCCCGGCCGCAATCCCGCGAAAATTTTTTTGGCCGGGGCGTTGACGGCCTGAATGGCCGTTCACATATCCGGTGGCGTTGGCACTCGCATGGCTTGAGTGCCAGAAAAGTGTAACACGCCAGATTAAAGGGATATGGCAATGAACTTTCGTCCGTTGCACGACCGCGTTCTCGTCCGTCGCGTCGAGGCCGAGGAAAAGACGGCTGGCGGGATCATCATCCCGGATACCGCCAAGGAAAAGCCCCAGGAGGGCGAGGTCGTCGCCGCCGGTTCGGGCGCCAAGGCCGAAGACGGCAAGGTCACGCCGCTGGACGTGAAGGCGGGCGACCGCATTCTGTTCGGCAAGTGGTCGGGCACCGAGGTCAAGGTGAACGGTGAAGACCTGCTCATCATGAAGGAATCGGACATTCTCGGCATCATCGGCTGAGACTGATCCTTCTCCCGTTTTTTACGACAATTCCAGATTGAAAGGGTAGCCACCATGGCAGCCAAGGAAGTCAAGTTTTCGCGCGACGCGCGTGAGCGCATCATGAAGGGCGTCGACATCCTCGCCGATGCCGTCAAGGTCACGCTGGGTCCGAAGGGCCGCAACGTCGTGATCGACAAGTCGTTCGGTGCCCCGCGCATCACCAAGGACGGCGTTTCGGTCGCCAAGGAAATCGAACTCAAGGACAAGTTCGAGAACATGGGCGCGCAGATGGTGCGCGAAGTGGCGTCGAAGACCAACGACATCGCCGGTGACGGCACCACCACCGCGACCGTCCTGGCCCAGGCGATCGTCCGCGAGGGCATGAAGTCGGTCGCGGCCGGCATGAACCCGATGGATCTGAAGCGCGGCATCGACATCGCTGTCACCAAGGTCGTCGAGGACATCAAGGCCCGCTCGAAGCCCGTTTCGGGCTCGAACGAAGTCGCCCAGGTCGGCATCATCTCGGCCAATGGCGACCGTGAAGTCGGCGAGAAGATCGCCGAAGCCATGGAAAAGGTCGGCAAGGAAGGCGTCATCACCGTCGAAGAGGCCAAGGGCCTCGAGTTCGAGCTCGACGTCGTCGAGGGTATGCAGTTCGACCGTGGTTACCTGTCGCCCTACTTCATCACCAACCCGGAAAAGATGACGGTCGAACTGAACGACCCGTACATCCTGATCCACGAGAAGAAGCTGTCGAACCTGCAGGCGATGCTCCCGATCCTGGAAGCCGTCGTCCAGTCGGGCCGTCCGCTCCTGATCATCGCCGAGGACATCGAAGGCGAAGCGCTGGCGACCCTGGTCGTCAACAAGCTGCGCGGCGGCCTGAAGGTCGCAGCGGTCAAGGCTCCGGGCTTCGGCGATCGTCGCAAGGCGATGCTGGAAGACATCGCCATCCTGACCGCGGGCGAGCTGATCTCGGAAGACCTGGGCATCAAGCTCGAGACCGTCACCGTCGGCATGCTGGGCACCGCCAAGCGCGTCACGATCGACAAGGACAACACCACCATCGTCGATGGTGCGGGTGATGCCGACGCGATCAAGGGCCGCACCGAGGCGATCCGTGCTCAGATCGAGAACACCACCAGCGATTACGACCGCGAAAAGCTCCAGGAGCGTCTCGCCAAGCTCGCTGGCGGCGTGGCCGTCATCAAGGTCGGCGGTGCGACCGAGGTCGAGGTCAAGGAGCGCAAGGACCGCGTCGACGACGCGCTGCACGCGACCCGCGCGGCGGTCGAAGAAGGCATTGTCCCCGGTGGTGGTACGGCGCTGCTGTACGCGACCAAGGCGCTGGACGGCCTGAAGGGCGTCAATGACGACCAGACCCGTGGCATCGACATCGTTCGCAAGTCGCTGACCGCGCTGGTTCGCCAGATCGCTCAGAACGCCGGCCATGACGGTGCGGTCGTGTCGGGCAAGCTGCTCGACCAGAACGACACCTCGTTCGGCTTCAACGCGTCGACCGACACCTATGAGAACCTGGTCGCCGCTGGCGTGATCGACCCGACCAAGGTCGTCCGCACCGCGCTCCAGAACGCGGCGTCGGTCGCGGGCCTGCTCATCACCACGGAAGCCACCGTGGCCGAGCTGCCCGAAGACAAGTCGCCCGCCATGCCCGCCGGCGGCGGCATGGGCGGCATGGGCGGCATGGACTTCTAAGCCGGATCGGGAACCGGTGGGGGATATCCTCCGCCGGGAACCGGACCGGCCTGTCGTTGCGACACAGCCAAAGAAAGGCCTGGGGAGCGATCCCCGGGCCTTTTTTGTGTCTGTTCCATTATCCCGACGTTCGTTCAGCCGGAGCGAAGTCGAAGGCCACGGAATTCGCTCGGGGTGCGGGCGGGGAGGGGCCGGTCCATCCGCCTCGCTATGGCCTTCCCCGCATCGCTTTGCACACCATGGGCGGCGTTGCGACCCGCGGCAACGGGCATGGAAAAAGGCGGCCGGACCATCGCCCGACCGCCTTTCCCGTAATCCGGAAAGCCGAGCTTACGCGCCCGCGTTCTTCAACGCCGCCTGGACGTCGGACCAGCTGACCGCGCCCTTGAGCGGCTTGCCGTTCAGGATGAAGGTCGGCGTACCCGTCACCGTGCCGTCGGCGCCGCGATCTTGAGTCTGCTTGGTCAGGCGGTCGATCTGCGTCATGTCGCTCAGGCACTGGCGCGCCTTGGCCTCGGGAATGCCGCGCTGCTTGACGAAGTTGATGAGGTCCATCTGATCGGCCAGCGCCTTGATGACGTCGACCGGCTTGGCGTTCTGGAGCTGCTGCTGCATCGCAGGCGGCATCGCCTGAAGCTTGTCGTTGAAGCCCTGCTGCGACTGGTACATCTGTTCCAGCACCGGGAAGAAGGTCGCCTCGCCGGCGCAGATGCCAAGCAGCGCGGGGGGAAGGTCGGGCGCGCCGTGGATCAGGAATTCGCGGAATTCCCAGCTGACCTTGCCCGATTTGACGTAGTTGTTGGTCAGCGGCTCATAACCCTCCCGCGCGAAGGCGCCACAGGCCGGGCATAGACGCGAGCCATATTCGACCAGCTTGATGGGCGCGTCGGGGTTGCCCATCACATAGCCTTCGGCGGTCTTGCTGACGACCTGGGTCCAGTCCTTGCCCGCAGGCGCGGGCACCGCAGCGACCGGCGAGGCGGCGGGGGCGCTGCTGTTGGCGTCGCCATTGCCGCCGCCGCAGGCGGCCAGCGCGAGCGGAAGGGCGAGGAGGAGAAGGCGAGACTTCATCGACATATGCTCCGAAGAAAAAAGAAGAATTTAGCGGGCGCCGCCTGCGCGCAACAGCGGCTGCAGCTTGTCCCAGGTGAACACGCCCATCGCCTGCTTGCCGTTGATGAAGAAGCCGGGCGTCCCCTCGATCGTATCGGGGGCCGCGGTGGTCATCGCGACCACCCGGTCGGTGGCGGCACGGTCCGAAAGACAAGCGGTGATCTGTGCATCGGTCAGCCCGGCGCTCTTGCCGATCGCGGTCAGGCCTGCGCCATCGGCCTCGGCCCGCATCTGGGCGGCGGGCGGATAGGCGCTGATCCGCTGGGCATTGGCCTGATCGAACTCCATCCCGCGCGTCAGCCAGTCGCGCTGCTGCGCGAAGATCGTATCGTGCAGGCTGGCGAACCGCGCCGCTCCGCCGCAACGGGCGATCAGCGCGGCGGCCAGGTCCAGCCGGTCGCGGATGAAATGGCGAATCTCGATACTGGTCGAGCCCGATCGCACCATCTGCCCCTTCAGAACCGCCGCCGACTGGGTGGTGAAATCGGCGCAGTGCGGGCAGGTATAGCTGACATATTCGACCAGCTTCACCCGCGCCGCCGGATTGCCGATGACATAGGCACCGGTGGGCGTCTGGCTGATATGGGTCGCCCAATTGGCGGCTTTGCGCTGAGCTTGGGCGGCTTGGGCCGAACCGGCGGACAGGGCGAGGCCGATCGCGGCCAGCGACAGGAAAAGACGCATCACGACACCTTGGGAAGGCCGCGCGTCGCTGCGACGCCCGCGGCAAGCGATTCGAGCACGGCGCGAAGCTCCGGATCGGCGATCTGGCGCAGACCGTCGCCCATTTCGGGCGGCACCGGCTGGGGCTTGGGCGGTGCGGCCCGCTTGGGCGCGGCCATCGGCAATTCGCCCTGGCGGATCTGCAACCGCGCGACCGCCGGATAGCCGAAAAAGCGATTTACCCGCTCGATGATCTCGGGCGCGATATGCTGCATCATCGGCGCGTGCGCCCCGCGCACGACCAGCGTCAGCACGCCATTCTGCTTCTCGCCCTGCGGAAAGCGGATCGATTCGGGCGCGCTGGCGGTCGAAAGGCGCGGGCCGACGATATCCGGCCAGCGGCTGACGATGGCGCTCTGCACAAAGCCGAAACGGCGAAAGGCCGCGCCGCCGATCGCGGGCAGCAGTTCGGATACCGCGCGAGGGCGATTCGATCGGGGGGGCGGCTCCTGGGGGGCGCGGACGCGCTTGCTCATATCGGGCTCCATGCCATAGCGGGCCGGTGGACGCCAAGCATTCATCATCGCCCGACAATCCTGCCGCCCGGCTGCTCGCCTGGTATGACCGGCACGCACGCGACCTGCCCTGGCGCTCCAAGCCGGGGGAGGTGGCCGATCCGTACCGAGTCTGGCTGTCCGAGGTGATGCTGCAACAGACGACGGTGGCGGCGGTGACCCCGCGCTTCACCGCCTGGGTGGCGCGCTGGCCCGATGTAGCCAGTCTGGCCGCCGCCTCGGACGAGGACATCATGGCCGCCTGGGCGGGGCTGGGCTATTATGCCCGCGCGCGCAATCTGGTGAAGGCGGCGCGGGCGGTGGTCGCCGAGCATGGCGGGCATTTCCCGTCGACCGAGGCGGGGCTTCGCGCCTTGCCGGGGCTGGGAGCCTATACGGCGGCGGCGGTCGCGGCGATCGCGTTCGGCGAGCGCGCGGTGGTCGTCGATGCCAATGTCGAGCGTGTCGTCGCCCGGCTGTTTGCGATTCAGGTGCCGCTCCCCTCAGCCCGGCCCGCCATCCGTGAGGCGACCGACCGCATCACCCCGAACGCGCGACCGGGGGATTTCGCGCAGGCGATGATGGATCTGGGCTCGTCGATCTGTACCGTGAGGAAGCCGCAATGCCTGCTCTGCCCGCTCGCACTCGACTGTCGGGCACGAGCAGAGGGGATCGCCGAGACGCTTCCGGCCAAGGCACCGAAAAAGAAGCGGCCCTATCGCCACGGCACCGTATTCTGGATCGAGCGCGAGGGGCGGGTCTGGCTGGTCCGTCGCCCGGACAAGGGGATGCTGGGCGGTATGCGCGCGCTGCCGACCGGACCATGGGCGGATGATCGGCCGGGCCTGGCCGGCGCGCCGGGCAGGGGGCCGTGGACGATGCTGAACGAAACGGTCGTTCACGGCTTCACGCATTTCGAACTGGAATTGGCGCTTGCCAGATCCGAGGGCGGGCTCGATGATTCGGCGGTGGGCGAATGGTGGCCCATCGCGGATCTGGGAACCGCAGGGCTGCCCACCTTGTTCGCGCGGGCAGCCGATCATTTTAAAAGGGCCTGATGCCGATGATGCGTCGAGTGATGATGACGGGCGGGGCGATGCTGGCGCTGTTGAGTGCCGCTGCCCCGGCACAGATCGCGCAACCCCGCGCTCACGCCAGCGTCGCCGGGCTACCCGCGACCCAGGCGCTGTTCGACAGCTATGTCCGTACCGGCAAGATGCCGGGAATTGTCGCTGCGATTGGCACGCCGGGCCAGCCGGCGGTCTTCGTCTCGGCGGGGCGCACCGGATTGGAGCCGGACGCGCCAGCCGTCGGCCCCGATACGCTGTGGCGGGTCTATTCGATGACCAAGCCGATCACCGCCATGGCCGCGATGATCCTGATCGAGGACGGCAAGCTGAAACTCGATCAGCCGGTGTCCGACATCTATCCGGCGTACCAGCAGATGCGGGTGCTGACCAACCCCGATGCTTCGTTGCAGACGCGGCCCGCGACGCGTCCGATCACCATTCGCAACTTGCTGACCCATACGGCCGGGTTGGGGTACAGCATCACGACCAAGGGGCCGCTGCTGAAGGAATATGAGCGGCTGGGGATCGTGCCCTTCGCCGCCAATGCGCAGGTCGAGGCCAAGGTTCGGCCAACCCGCCCCGTCAGCCTCCAGCAATTCGCCGAGCGCGTCGCTGCGCTGCCGCTGATCGCCGAGCCGGGGACGAAGTGGAGCTATTCGATCGGCCTCGACGTGATGGCGGCGGTGGTGGAAAAGGTCGCGGGGATGCCGTTCGAGCGGTTCGTCCAGACGCGGCTGTTCACGCCGCTGAAGATGAATTCCAGCTATTGGCAGGTGCCCGCCTCGGCCGCGAACCGGTTGGTCAGCAATTACACGTTCCTGGGCGACCGGATGGTGCCGATCGACCCGGCGGCGAATTCGGTCTTTCGCCAGCGGCCCAGCTTTCCCTATGGCGGCGCGGGGCTGGTGATGTCGGCGCGCGATTATGACCGCTTCCTCCAGATGCTGCAAAATGGCGGCCAGGTGGACGGCGTGCGCGTGATGAAGCCGGAGACCGTCAGGCTCGCCATGTCCAACCTGCTGCCCGCCGGTGTCACCTATGGCTCCGTCTCGGGGGCGACCGGAGGCAGCGCAGGCGAGGTGCCGACCGGCTTCGGCGCGGGGGGATCGGTGACGCTGGCCGATACGCCGGGCGGTCCGGGCAAGGGCACCTATGGGTGGGGCGGGGCGGCGGGCACGATCGCCTATGTCGATCCGGCCCGGCAAATGCGCGGGGTCGTCATGGTCAATTACTTCCCCGCCGACCGCTATCCGCTACGCCGCGATCTGGCGGCGACGCTCCATCAAGACCTTGGGCATAGCGCGAAGTGAAGGAACTCGGCTTTACCGGCGGGCGGCTCGACCGCGCCGACCAGCTGCGACATGATCCTGCGGCGTTTGCGGCGGCGCTGGCCGATCCGGCGGCGAGGCTGCTGATCCTCGACGCCTATCAGCCCCTCATGCAGGACGGGCGGCTGGGCTGGACCGCGATCGATCCGGCGGCGTCTCCGGAAGACCATGTGCTGCTGGGCATCGAGGATGCGACGCCGTATTTCGCACGGCTGGTCCCGGAACCCGCGATGGGCCGGTCGTTCGAGATGATCGCCGCACTCCATGCCCTGGAGGCGGGGGAGGCGGCGACCTATGCGGCGGCGCGGTCGGTGATCGACTGGCATGCGCGGCACGGCTTTTGCGCGAAGTGCGGCCATGCGACCGAGCCGTTCCGTGCGGGCTGGGCACGGCGCTGCCCGGCGTGCGGCACCGAGCATTTCCCCCGCGTCGACCCGGTCGTCATCATGATCGCCGAACATGACGGCCGCGCGCTGCTGGGCCGCCAGCCTGCCTTTCCGCCGGGGCGTTACTCGGCGCTGGCGGGATTTCTGGAGCCCGGCGAATCGATCGAGGAAGCGGTGGCACGCGAGTTGTTCGAGGAAGCGGGCATCCGCGTGCGTGACGTGCGCTATATCGCCAGCCAGCCCTGGCCGTTTCCGTCCTCGCTGATGATCGCATGCGTCGCCACGGCGATCGACGACCGGCTGACCATCGACAGAACCGAGCTGGAAGACGCGATGTGGGTGTCGCGCGACGAGGTGCGCGCGGCGCTGGCGGGGAATGCGTCGCGATTCGGCGTGCCGCCGTCCTATGCCATTGCGCATACATTGCTGGAGGCGTGGGCCGAATAATCCTCCCCGGTACGGGGAGGTGGCAGGCCGAAGGCCTGACGGCGGGGCGTGCCTTCATGGACGTCCTACGTGGAAGCCCCCCGCCACCATCGATTCCTGGCGGTTCCCCTTCCCTGCGAAGGGAGGAATAGATTACCCCCGCTGTCGCGCCTGGGCATAGGTGCCCAGCACCCGCACCCATTTGCTGTGGAAGCCGAGTTCCTCGATCGCGCGGTCGAAGGCCGCTTCGCCGGGGCGTCCGACCACGTCGCAATAAAACTCCGTCGCCGCGAAGCTGCTGCCGCGCTGATAACTTTCCAGCTTGGTCATGTTGACGCCGTTGGTCGCGAATCCGCCCATCGCCTTGTAGAGTGCGGCGGGAATATTCTTCACTTCGAAGATCAGGCTGGTCATCCAGGGGCCGTCGCCCACCGGCGGCTGGCCACCCCGCGCCAACACGACGAAGCGGGTCATGTTACGCTCGCCGTCCGAAATATCCTCGGCCAGCAGGTTCAGGCCGTACAGCTCGGCGGCACGCGGCGGGGCGAGCGCGGCGACGCGCGGATCGTTCATCTCCGCGACCCGCGCTGCAGCGCCCGCGGTGTCGGCATAGGCGATCGGGCGAATGCCGTGCGCGCGCAGCCAGTGGCGACACTGGCCCAGCGCCTGCGGATGACTCATCGCCTCGACCAGCCCGTCGCGCCCGCCGGTGGCCATCAGCGCGTGGCGGATCGACAGGAAATGCTCGCCGGTGATGACGAGCCCGGATTCGGGGAGCAGGAAATGGATGTCGGCGACGCGCCCGTGCAGCGAATTTTCGATCGGAATGATCGCGCGGTCGGCCTTGCCGGTCTTCACCGCCTCCAGCGCGTCGGCGAAATCGAAACAGGGCAGGGGCAGGCCGTCCGGAAACACCTCGGTCGCCGCGACATGGCTGTTGGCGCCGGGCGCGCCCTGAAAGGCGACGGCACGGGCCGGTTCAGCCAAGGCGGCGGCGGTCATCGCCTCGACGATCGGACGGGCGGGGGCGGCGTAATTGTCCATGGGTCAGCGGCGTAAAGCGCGCGCGTCACACGATCAAGGGAAGCAGAACTTGCCGTTCGCGAAAGCCGCACCTAAGGTTCGCGTTCAGGAGAGATATTGGCGGGGCAGCGAAACGCGATGGACCTAAAGACCAATACGATCGCGGGATGGGTGCTGGGTGCGGCAGGCACCGCATTAGGCCTTTCGATCGTCGGCGGCATGATCTTCCACGAAGAACGCCCCGAAAAAATGGGCTATGCGATTGAGGGCGTAGAGGCAGAGGGCGCGGGCGGTGGTGCCGCCGAAGTGCCGATCGCCTCGCTGCTGCCGACCGCCGACGCGGCCAAGGGCGCGGAAGTGTTCAAGAAATGCGCCGCGTGCCACACCATCAACCAGGGTGGCGCGAACGGCATCGGCCCCAATCTCTATGCCACGATGGGCGAGGCGATCGCGCAAGGGAAAGCGGGCTTCGCCTTCTCCGACGCGCTGAAGGCGGTCGGCGGCAAATGGGACTGGGACAAGATGAATGCGTGGCTGACCTCTCCGCGCAAATTCGCACCCGGCACCAAGATGACCTTTGCCGGGCTTTCCAACCCGCAGGACCGTGCGAACGTCATCCTGTACCTCAACCAGCAGGGATCGAACCTGCCGCTCCCGGCCGCTCCGGCGGCCAAGGCCGAACCAGCGGCGGGTGACGCCCCGGCCAATGGCGCGGATGCGGCGGTCAACAAGGTCGAGGAGGATGTGCGCGGCGACACTGGATCGATCGCCAATACCGGTACGCCCGCCAAGGGCGCGCCCTCGGTCGATCCCCAGGCCGCCGTGGAGGGAGCCAAGGCGCCCCGTTAATGGGGGTTCCGGGCGATTTGAGCCTTGACCTGCCGATCCTGCAAGCGCCCATGGCGGGAGTGTCGACGCCCGCCATGGCAGCGGCGGTGAATGCGGGCGGCGGGCTGGGCGCGATCGCGATCGGGGCGAGCGATACGGCGGCTGCGGCGCGGATGCTCGCCGAGACGCGCGAGCGGACCGATCGGCCGTTCAACGTCAACCTCTTCGTCCATGCCCCGCCCATGCCCGATCCGGCGCGCGAGGCGGCGTGGTGCGACGCGCTTCGCCCCGCCTTCGCCCGGTTCGACGCCAAGCCGCCAGCCGCGTTGCGCGCAATCTACCCCAGCTTTGCGCAGGACGATGCAATGCTGGCGCTGCTGGTCGAAGCGAAACCGGCGGTGGTCAGCTTTCACTTCGACCTGCCAGATGGTCCCCGCATCGCCGCGTTGAAACAGGCGGGATGCCGGTTGCTGGCCAGCGTGACCTCGCTAGCCGAGGCGCAGGCGGCCGAGCGTGCCGGGATCGATGTGCTGGTCGCGCAAGGATATGAGGCGGGCGGCCATCGTGGTGTCTTCGATCCCGATGCAGCGGACGATCGGCTGGGCACGCTGGCGCTGGCCCGGTTGCTGGTGATGCGGACGCGGCTGCCGGTAATCGCGGCCGGCGGGATCATGGACGGTGCGGGCGTGTCGGCGGTTCTAGCGCTGGGTGTGGTCGCGGCGCAGCTGGGGACGGCCTTCATCGCCTGTCCCGAAAGCGCGGCGGACGCTTCCTACCGCGCGGCGCTGATGGGGGAAGGAGCCGCGCATACGGTGATGACCCGCGCGATTTCGGGGCGGCCGGCGCGGTGCCTGGCCAATCGTTTCACCGCGCTGGACGAGACCTTGACGGCGGCAGTGCCCGATTATCCGATTGCCTATGACGCGGGGAAGGCGCTGAATGCCGTTGCCAAGGCGCGGGGCGAAGACGGTTACGGGGCGCAATGGGCGGGGCAGGGGGCGCCGCTGGCCCGCGCCATGCCTGCTGCAGCGCTGGTTCGGACGATTGCGGGCGAGATGCGGGGGTAGGTGGGGGCGGGGGCTTCGACTTCACTCAGCCTGAGCGAAGCCGAAGGCCAAGGAAACCAGGGGGGATGCACCCGAACCACCACTCCGCTAGACCTGTGACATGATCACCAAGCCCCCCATCGGTCGCGATACGCGGCTGTGCATGTCGCTGTCGGCCAGGCCCGGCAATTTCGGGTCGCGCTTCCACAACCGGCTCTATGAGCTGACTGGACTCGACTATGTCTACAAGTCGTTCAGCACGACCGATCTGGCGGCGGCGGTGGGCGGCATACGGGCGCTGAACATTCGCGGCTGTGCCATCTCCATGCCGTTCAAGGAGGCGGTCATTCCGTTGCTCGACGGGCTGGCCGGATCGGCAGCGGCGATCGACAGCGTCAATACCATCGTCAACGATGACGGGCGGCTGACCGGTTACAACACCGATTATGCCGCGGTCGTCGAACTGATTGCTGATATCGACCGCAACACGCCCTTTGTCCTGCGCGGATCGGGCGGGATGGCGAAGGCGGTAGCGGCGGCCTTGCGCGATTCTGGCTTCACGAACGGTCGCATCGTCGCGCGTAACGAGGCGCTTGGACGTGCACTGGCGGAGCTTTACGGATTCGGCTGGGCTTCGGAACTGGGCGAGGGCGCGCCGTTGCTCATCAACGTCACGCCGATCGGCATGACCGGGGGAAATGAGCAGCAGCTCGCTTTCCCCGAGGCGATGATCGCGCGGGCGGAAATCGCCTTCGACGTGGTGCAATATCCCCCGGAAACGCGCTTCCTGACCGTCGCGCGAGACATGGGCAAGCGGGTGATTACCGGCACCCAGGTCGCAACCATCCAGGCGCTCGAACAATTCGTCCTCTACACCGGCGTCCGCCCGACGCCCGAGCAGGTGCGGGAGGCGGCGGACTATGCCTATTGCCTGGGGTGACGGTCAAAGCCCCGCCATCGTCATCAGAACGGTCCACTCGGCTTCGCCGACCGGCGACACCGACAGGCGGGACTGGCGCAGCATCGGCAGGTCAGCGAGCTTGGCCTCTGCCTTCATCGCTGTCAGCGTGACGGAGCAGGGCAATGGCCGGTCGGGCGCGATCTCGACCGAGACCCAGCGCCCGTCATCGCCATCGGCTTTCGCGGCGCGGGTGATGGTCGCGATCCCCACCGCCGCCTTGTCCTTGCCGCTGTGATAGAAGATCGCCGAATCGCCCGGCTTCATGCCACGCAGATGCCCGGCGGCGGCTGCGTTGCGAACGCCGTCCCATTCGGTCCGCCCGTCGCGGACCAGATCGGCCCAGCCATTGCTGTCCGCTTCCGACTTCAACAGCCAATAGGCCATGGCCGCGCGCTCCTCCTGAACCGCAACTAAACGCTACATTCCGTATCCATTCAGCCCTATCATGGCAGGGAAGGCAACACGGACGCCATGGGCGCGTTTTGCCATCAGCGGACCGGGCGTATCAGTATCGGAGGTTCGGTATGAACGGAGTGTTGAAGAAGCTGGGGTTGGGCCTGGCCTTGGGGGCTACCGCGCTCACGGCGGCGGCTCCAGCCGAGGCGCAGCGTTGGGGCCGGGGCTGGGGCGGCTATTACCACCGCGATCGCGGCGGCGACGCCGTCGCGGGCGCGCTGCTGGGCGGCATCGTCGGCCTGGGCGTCGGGGCTGCGATCGCGAGCAGCAACCGGCCGCGCTATGTCGATCGCGGCTATTATTATAATCGCGGCTACGACCCCTATTATGCGCCGCCGCCCCCGCCGCCGGTGGTCTATGAATATCGCAGCTATGCGCCGCGCTGCTGGAACGACTGGCGGTGGGACCCTTATTGGGGGCGTAGCGTGCCCGTCCGGGTCTGTAACTGAGCATGACGGCGGCGTCGGGACCATCCCGACGCCGCTTTTGCTTGGCAGCGCCCTCGAGTCGGCGTTAAGGCGCAGGCATGACCGATACCGTTCCCGATCGCTTGTCCACCAACCCGGACAGCCCCTATTTCGACCAGGACCTCCTCCAGCGTGGGGTCGGCATCCGCTTCAAGGGCAATGAGCGCCGCGACGTCGAGGAATATTGCATTTCCGAAGGCTGGATTCGCGTCGCGCTGGGCAAGAAGGTCGACCGTCACGGCCGCCCGCTGACCCTGAAGCTGAACGGCGAGGTCGAGGCGTGGATCGAAAATCCGGCCGATGACGCCGAAGAAGGTTCGGAAGAAGCGCGCGGTTAAGATTCTGGACCACCCCGGCGAAGGCCGGGGTCCAGTTACTATGTGCGGGCGACTGTATCCCGCGCGCCGATTGACGCGCCACCGGCGTTAGAGAAACTGGACCCCGGCCTTCGCCGGGGTACGGCCTGGCATTCGCAGGGGCTGGTATAATGAGGGCAAGTGAACTCGTCACCCCCCGTTCAGGCTGAGGGAAGTTGAAGCCCAAGGGATACCCTCACCCCGCACCGACGTCGCTCAGGTCGCTCAAGCCGCCTCCATCGCCTCGCCCGCTTCCATCCAGCGCACTTCCGCCTCGGCCAGCTTGTCGACCACTTCGGCGCGGCGCTTGTTCAACTCGCCCATCGACAGTTTGGCATGGCGCGGTTCGGCCGCTGCGGGATCGTTCATCGCCTTGTCCAGCGCATCGCGCTCGCGGGTCAGCTTGGCCATCTCGTCCTCGATGCCGCGCAGCGTCTTCTTCATCGCGTTGAAGCGTTCGCGTTGCTCGGCGGAGGCCTTCTTGCTCGCCGCCCGGTCCGCCTTGGATGCGGCATCGCCCTGGCCCGCATCGCCCTTCAGAACGAAGGCGATGTAATCGTCGAGCGACCCGTCGAACTCCTTCGCCGTGCCATTGTCGACCAGCACCAGCCGGTCCGCCGTCATCTCCAGCATGTGGCGATCATGGCTGACCAGCACGACCGTGCCCTTGTACATGTTGAGCGCCTGGACCAGCGCCTCGCGCGCGTCGACGTCGAGGTGGTTGGTCGGCTCGTCGAGGATCAGCATGTGCGGCGCGTCGCGGGTGATGAGCGCCAGCGCCAGGCGGGCACGCTCGCCGCCCGACAGCTTGCCGACCTTGGTCGTCGCCTTGTCGCCCGAAAAGCCGAACCGGCCCAGCTGCGCGCGCACCGCCGCCGGAGTCGCGCCGCGCATGATGCGCGTCATATGTTCCAGCGGCGTATCGTCGGTGTCGAGTTCCTCGACCTGATACTGGGTGAAATAGCCCACCCGCATCTTGCCGCTCGAGTTCATGTCGCCTTCCATCGGCGTCAGCTGCGCGGCGAGCAGGCGGGCGAGCGTCGTCTTACCGTTACCGTTGCGACCCAGCAGCGCGATCCGGTCGTCCGGGTCTATGCGCAGGTTCAGCCGCTTCAGGATCGGCGTCTCGGCATAGCCCACGCTCGCCAGGTCCAGCGTGATGAGCGGCGGGCGCAGCTGATCGGGATCGGGGAAGTCGAAGGATAGCGACGGGTCGTTCGCCATCTCGGCGATCGGCTGCATCTTGGACAGCATCTTGGCGCGGCTCTGCGCCTGCTTGGCGGTCGACGCGCGGGCCGAGTTGCGGGCGATATAGTCCTGCAACTTGGCGCGCTGCGCATCCTGATTCGCCTTGGCGGCGGCGAGCTGTGCCATGCGCTCGGCACGCTGGCGCTCGAACGAATCATAGCCGCCGGGATAAAGCGTCACCTTGCCGCCCTGCAGGTGCAGGATATGGTCGACGACATTGTTTAGGAAGTCACGTTCATGGCTGACCAGCAGGATCGTCGCGCGATAGGATTTGAGGAAATCCTCCAGCCACATCACCGCTTCGAGGTCGAGGTGGTTCGACGGTTCGTCGAGCAGCAACACGTCGGGCGCGGAGAACAGGAGGGCGGCGAGCGCCACGCGCATCTTCCAGCCGCCCGAATAGCTGGACAGCGGGCGGGCCTGCATCGCCTCGTCAAAGCCCAGGCCCTGCAGGATGCTGGAGGCACGCGCGGGCGCGGTATAGGCGTCGATCGCGATCAGCCGCTCATAGATGTCGCCCAGCTTTTCCGGGTCGCTTTCGGTCTCGCTGCGCTCCATCAGTTCGGCGCGCTCGATATCGGCCGCGAGCACCGTCTCGAACGGGGTGGCGGTGCCGTCGGGGGCCTCCTGCGCGATATAGCCCAAGCGCGCGCCCTTGGGCATCTCGCAGGCGCCGTCATCGGCCTCCAACTGGCCCGCGATCACACGGACCAGAGTCGACTTGCCAGCCCCGTTGCGACCGATCAGACCGACTCGGCTGCCGGGGGGGAGCGCCGCGGATGCGCCGTCGAGGATCGTGCGGCCGCCCAGGCGCACGGTGATGCCATTCAGATTAAGCATGGCGCGCGCCTAGCAAATTCCGGCGCGAAAGGGGAGGGGCGCATTATCCTCCCCGGCACGGAGAGGGTGTCAGGGCTTTGACGTGCCCCTGGCACGTCAAGATGGTACCGGGGTACCATCTCGCTCGCATACATCCGAAGGATGGTAGAGGGGGCGTCCCACACGGGGTGTCCTATGGGAAGCCCCCCTCCGTCAGCGCATTCTCGCTGCCGCCTCCCCGCCGGGGAGGGGTTGGGATCAGCGCGCGGCCAGGCTGGTCGCGCCGGCGGGTGGCCAGTTCTGCGCCCCGCATTTCTTCACGACCCATTCCGCCCGCTTGTTCCAGCACAGGGCATCCAGGCGCGGCATGGTCGCGACGACATGCTCGCGGCCGATATAGCGCGGGAAACGCTGCTCGCCGTAAGGGACCAGGCTATTGCGCAGCTCGCGCATCCGGTCGACCGCCAACTCGCCCAGATGGCCGCGGGGCGTGAAGACCGCCTGATGCAGGATCGACGCCGCGGTGGTGCAGAAACCAAGCTGCCCCGACACCGACGAGAAGCTGGCATAGGTGCGCGTGCCATATTGGTCGAGCGCGTCCTGCCCGGCCTTCGCCGTCTTGTTCTGCCGTTTGAAATAGGCCCCGAGCGTATCGAACGCGCCCTTCAGTTCGGCTTCGTGATCCTTCAGTGTCGCATTATAGTTGGCCACGGTCGTGAGCATCGGCTCGAATTGGCATTGCAACGCGGCGACATTCAGCGCGGCGCGCATGTTCCACAGCAAGCCCGCGCGCAATTCCGCGGGAGTGGCGCCGGGCAGCGGCTGAGCGATGCCGGGTTCATCGCCTTGAACGGGCTTTCCCTGAAAATTATAGGGCTGCAGGAAGAATTGCGCCGATGCGGGCGCCGCGGCACCCATCCCCCAAAACGCCACGCCAGCAACCAGCGCGGTACGCACCACTTTCATTGTGTTCCGATCCTTCCCCCGTAGGGCCTTCGAGCGTCCCGAAACATAACGCTTTTCAGCTTTTTTCCCAAACGGATTCACGCGGCGACAGCGATCCGAACAATCGCGTCGGTCGTTTCGGAGGGGAAGTGAAATTCGAACCTTTCGGGGACGACCACGGCCGGGCGACGGTCCGGGCTCGCCCATGAAAAAGGGGCCGCCCGGTCGCCCGGACGGCCCCTCTCGTCGGGGATGACCCCAACGATGATTACATCGCGTTGGTCGCGTTGGTGGTCATCGTGTCGTTGGCCATCATCATGTCGTTCGACATGGTGTCGTTGGCCATCATGCCACCGTTCATGGTGCCGTCGACGGCGGTCATGTTGTCGGTGGCGGTGTCCATGCCTTCCGAAGCGTTCATTTCGGTGGTCATGTTCGCGTCGGTGGTGTTCTCGGTCTTCGAGCCGCAAGCCGAAACCGCGAGCGCCGCGCCGGCGATGATCGAGCCCGTCAGGACCTTGGAGATGATTGCACGCATTGGAAGCTCCCTTGATATTATGGATTTGGAACGGCTTGCTGGCCCTATTACCCAAATCGGGGTGGACATTAATCGGATACCGTCCGGTCCTCAAGCCTCGTTTTATCGGTCCGATGCGAGGGTCTTGAGGAACGCCGGAAAGCTGAACGCTAGCGCCTCGTCAAAGGTTTCCAACGACTTGACGCCATTTAGCGCAAAAAGACTGGTTACCGGGAACTCGGGCAGGCCGCACGGGACGATTCCGCCGAAATGCGAAAGATCCGGCGCGACGTTGACCGCAAAGCCGTGCAGCGTCACCCAGCGGCGCACGCGAACCCCGATCGCGCCGACTTTCGCTTCCGTGCCCCCGTCGCGGGTCCAGATGCCGACGCGGCCCTCGGCACGGAAGGCGTTCACGCCCAACTGCCCCAGCGCCGCGATCAGCCAGTCCTCCAGCGTATGAACGAAATGTCGCACATCTCGCCCGCGCTTATTGAGGTCGAGGATCAGATAGCCCGTCCGCTGGCCGGGACCATGATAGGTATATTTGCCGCCGCGCCCGGTCTGGAACACGGGGAAGCGCGGATCGACCAGTTCGACCGGATCGGCGCTGGTCCCGGCGGTATAGACGGGCGGATGTTCGAGCAGCCAGACGAGCTCACGCGCCTCGCCCGCCGCGACGGCGGCGGCGCGCGTCTCCATCTCGGCCAGCGACTGGTCATAGGGGGTCAGGCCCGGACTGATCCGCCATTCGATATCGGGCATGTCGGGAATATGGGTCACGATCACCCGTCCTTGCGCCCGGTGCGACGCCGATGCAAGCGGCGCAGTCGGGCGACCGCGCCCGATGGCTTTGCATCCGGCAATCGGCTAGGCAGACGCGGACAGGCGGACGGGGTGGCCGCCAAGGGAGGTAGCATGACCGTCAGGATCGGAACGGTGTGGGACAGCACGCAGCAGGTGCTGGCGGGAAGGGCCGGGATGATCGCCCCCTTTGCCGCGATCGGCTTCGTCCTGCCCAGCGTGCTGCAGCTCGTCCTGGCGCCCCCCACACCCACCCAGCCCCAGATCGGGATGATGGCGCTGGGTCTGACGGTCCTGTCCGCACTGCTCGGCATCTGGGCTCAACTGGCGATCATGGCGCTGGCGACCCATCCGGCGACCACCAGTGCTGACGCCTCACGCGCGGGCCTCCGCCGGTTGGGGCCGGTGCTGGGCGTCGCGCTGGCGATCGGCATGGGGTTCGCGCTGGTCGCGCTGGTGATGATCGTCGTACTCGGGCTTTCTCATTTCGACTTTGCCGCGGCCGTGGCCGCCAATGGCGATCCGTCCAAAATGCCGCCGATCAGCGGTGGCGCTTCCTTGTTCCTGCTCCTTTATGGCCTGGCGATCCTGGCGGGGTCGCTATGGCTGGTCGCGCGGCTGATGCTGACCTACGCGGTCGTGCTGAACGAGCGGCGCGGACTGGGCGCGATCCGCAGATCGATCGCGCTGACCCGTGGGCTGACCTGGCGGCTCATCGGCACCTTCCTGCTGTTCGGGATCGTCATGCTGGTCGCGACGCTGGCGGCGCAGAGCGTCACCGGCGCGGCGTTCCGGCTGGCACTCGGGGCCGATCACGCCGTGACGGCGGCCCGGCTCGCGGCGCTGCTGGGCTCGATCGTCAGCGCGGGGTTCCTGACCCTTGGTTATGTCTTCATCGCGCGGCTCTACGTCGCCACGGCGGGCGACCAGGCGCATCACGAAGAGGTCGGTTCGCGGTCGCTGTGATGGGATTGGATGTCGTTGCCACCCTGCGGGACGCCTGGGGCCTGTTCCGCCGCGACCGTTCGCTGCTGATCCGGCTGGCCGCGCCATTCCTGTTCTGGCCTGCCTTCGCATTGGGGCTGCTGGTCCCTGCACCGCCGCTGCCGGAGACCGACGGCGGCGAAGCGACGGCGCGCGCCATGGCCTGGGTCGATTCGGTCGGGGCCTGGGCGGGCCATTATGGCGGCTGGTATTTCGCCAGCTACGCGGTCGGCATGATCGGAACGGCAGCCATATTGGCGCTGCAGCTCACCGGTCCGGTGACGGTGGGCGAAGCGCTGGGCCGCGCGATGCGGATGGCGCCGCGCTTCCTGCTGGCGATGATCCTGGTCGCATTGCCGGTGGGGGCGGGGATGCTGCTGTACATATTGCCGGGGCTTTATGTCTCCGGCCGGCTGCTGCTGGTCGGGCCGGTGCTGTTCGCCGAGCGGCGTATGCCCGCGATGGCCGCGCTTGCCCGCTCGGTCGGGCTGACGCGCGGGGCGGGGCTGCCCATGGCGGCGCTGGCGTCGTGCACCACGCTGGGCGGGATGATCGCGGCTCAGCCCTTCATCGCGCTGATCGACGTGGTGCAGGCCGACGGTGCAGGCAATCCGGTCGCCGTCGCGCTGCTCCAGGCGGGGGCGGCGGCGGTGGCGATGGCGGCGGGGCTGGCCCAGGCGCTGGTCGCGGTCGCGGCCTATCGCCGCCTGGTCAATCGCGCGGCGTAAGCCGGGGAATCTGCGGCGCGGCATCCTCGGGCAACACGCCAAGCGCGCGGGGATCGAGAAACGTCTCGATCGCGCGCGATACGGCCACGAAGCCCTGTTTGCGATAAAAGTTGAGCGCGGACGGGTGATCGAGCGTGCAGCTATGCAGCCAGACCCGCTCGACCTTGGCGGTCCAGGCGCGCATCAGCGCTTGCGCCATCAGCCAACGACCATGGCCGTGCCCCGCCAGTTCGGGGATCAGCCCGAAATAACCGATCTCGCACTCCCCCGCCGTGCGATGGTCGAGTTCGAGCAGCCCGACCTCGATCCCCGCCCGGTCGACGACCGCAAAGACCGACACGGCCGGGTCATGGATGATCACGGTCAGCGTCGCATCGTCCATCACCAGCCGCGAGAACCACAGCCAGGGCGCGCCGACCCGCGCGAACAGCGTGCGGTACTTGGCCGGATCGGGTTTGCCCCAGGCGACCAGTTGCAGCGGCGAGGCGGGCATGGGGCGCGGGCGCGGCCGTTCGCGCATTTCCAGCGTGGTGACGATGGTGGCGATCTCGGCGGGATCGACGGGGATCAGCGCCATCCGGATTATTCCCAGGTCGCCAGCGGCGGCAGGCTCATCAGGATCGCATCGATATTGCCGCCGGTCTTCAACCCGAACAGCGTGCCCCGATCATAGACCAGGTTGAACTCGGCATAGCGCCCACGCCATGCCAGCATCGCCGCACGGTCCGCCTCGGTAAAGGGCAAGCCCATGCGCCGCCGGACGATACGCGGGAAGATGTCGAGAAACGCCTCGCCGACATCGCGGGTGAAGGCGAAATAGCCGTCGAAGTCGCCCTCCAGATGGTCGTAGAAGATGCCGCCTACCCCGCGATGCACCTGGCGGTGGGGGATGTAGAAATATTCGTCAGCCCACGTCTTGAACCGGGGATAATGCTCCGGGTCGTGGGCATCGCAGGCCACCTTCAGCCGGGCATGGAAATCCGCCGTGTCCTCTTCGATGGGCAGCGGCGGATTGAGGTCCGCGCCGCCGCCGAACCAGCGCTTGGTCGTGGTCAGGAAGCGGGTGTTCATGTGCACGGCGGGCACATGCGGATTGGCCATATGCGCGACCAGGCTGATCCCCGTCGCCACGAAGCGCGGATCGTCGCCCGCGCCGTGAATCGTCTTGGCGAACGGCCCCTCAAAGGTGCCGCCGACCGTCGAGACGTTGACGCCGACCTTCTCGAAGACACTCCCCTTCATCACCCCGCGCACGCCGCCGCCGCCGGGCTCGCCACTGGGGTCGGTACGGTCCCAGGCGGTGTATTGGAAGGCCGCGTCCGAACCCGCCTCACGCTCGATCGCCTCGAATTCGGCACAGATCCGGTCGCGCAGGGATTCGAACCAGAGGCGGGCGGCGTCCTGCTCGGCGTCGAGCGCGATGTCGGGGGTGCGGCTGTTCATGGCGCGGCGTTCTGGGCGGGGCCGGGCCGGGGGGTCAAGCCGTGATTGCGGCCCAGCCGGTCTGGCGGCGCGCTTCGGCCAGCAAAATACCACCGGTGATCGCCACGTTGAGCGAGCGGACGCCTTCGCGCATCGGTACCCGCACCCGGATGTCTGCCGCGTCGTGGACCGCCTCCGGCACGCCCGCCCCTTCGGAGCCGAGCAGGATCACGTCGTCGGGCCGGAACGCCATCTCGGGCAGCGGTATCGCGCCCAGCGTCGTTGCCAGCACGATCCGCCCGCGCGTTGCGGCGCGAAAGGCATCCCAGTCGGCGTGCCGCACGACCTCGGCCATGGCGGCATAGTCCATCGCGGATCGGGCAAGTGCGCGGTCGGAATAGGGAAAACCCATCGGCTCGATCAGGTCGACCGCGACGCCGAAACAGGTCGCGGTGCGGATCAGCGTGCCGACATTGCCCGCAATATCGGGCTCATGAAGCGCGAGCCGCATCAGTGGCCGGGGAAGGACACCAGCGCATCCACCGCGATCTCCTCCCTGCGCAGTGCGTCGGCACCGCCCAGATCGGGCAGGTCGACCAGGAATTGGGCTTGGCTCACGATCCCGCCCGCCTTGCGGATTAGCCGGACCGCGGCGCGCGCGGTGCCGCCGGTGGCGATCAGATCGTCGACCAGCAGGACGCGGGCGCCGGGAACCAGCGCATCCTCATGGATGGCGATCCGGTCCTGGCCATATTCCAGCGCATAATCCTCGGCGATGGTCGCGCCGGGCAGCTTGCCGTCCTTGCGGATCAGCAGCACCCCCGCGTTCAGCGGCACCGCGAGCGCGGCCGCGAACAGGAAGCCGCGCGCTTCGATCCCTGCGACCAGATCGACTTTCCCGCGCGTCGCGGCGGCCATCCGCTCGATCGTCTGCGCGAAACCCCTGGGGTCGAGCAGCAGGGTCGTGATGTCGCGGAACTGGATGCCGGGCTTGGGGAAGTCCGGGATGGTGCGGATCAGGGCTTTCAGATCGTCATGGGCGCTCATGCGAATTGTCATGGGCCGGAGAGGGGCGGGGGTAAAGGGGGAAGGCTCCCGAACTTCCCCGTTCCCTTCAGCCTGGGCAAAAGTCGAAGGCCAAGGGCATTCCGCCGCCAAATAAACGGAGACGGTAGGGCATGGGCTTCGATATCGCTCCGCCTGAACGGGGGTGGGCCGAGCGCACGGAGGGACAAGAAAAAGGGCGGCTCCCTTGTCGGAAACCGCCCCAGTTCTCTCACATCGGGCCAGCCCGATCTCAGTGTTTCACGTCGCGCCAGACATTCTGATACGCACCCCAGGCCAGGAAACAGAAGATCAGGATGAAGACGAACGCCCCGATCCCTGCCGCATGACGCGATTCCAGCTTGGGCTCGGCGGTCCAGGTCAGGAAGGCGGCGACGTCCTTGGCCATCTGGTCGCGGCTCGCGAGCGTGCCGTCGGCATATTGCACCTGCCCGTCCTGGGTGATGGGCGGCGGCATCGCGATGTTGAGATTCGCGAAATAGGGATTGTAGTGCAGCCCCGTCGGCGTCTTGGCGTCGGGGAATTTGCGCAGCAACTCGGCGGGCTGGTTGCGATAGGCATCCGGGCCGATCAGCGAATAGACGTAATTGGTGCCCTCATGCCGCGCCTTGGTCATCAGCGACAGATCGGGCGGCAGCGCGTTATTGTTCGCCGCGCGCGCCGCGACCTCGTTGGCAAAAGGCGAGGGGAAGCGGTCCGATGGGACGTTCTTGCGCGTCGTCGCTTCGCCCGTCTCCGGATTGATCGACGGCTGCTCGATCGCCCACTGGTTGGCGATCGCCTTCACCTCGGCCTCGTTATAGCCGAGGTCCTTCAGGTCGCGGAACGCCACCAGCCGCAGCGAGTGGCAGGCCGCGCAGACCTCCTTATAGACCTGGAAACCGCGCTGGAGCTGGCGGCGGTCGAAGCGGCCGAAAATGCCGTCCGACGCCAGATGCGCCTCCTTGGGATGGAGATGGAATTCCTCCTCCGCGGTTGGCGCGGGCGGGTCGGTGACGAGCCCCGACACGCTGCCCCACAGCGCGATGGCGAGGACGAGGGTGAAGGCCGCCCCGACCAGGAATGCGATGCCACGAACCATGTTCTTTTATCCTCTCTCGGTTCGCGTCAGGCCAGGGCCGACTTGGTGGGAGCCGTGCCGCCATGCTTGGCCAGCACCGCCTCGGTGATCGAGTTGGGCAGGGGAGCCGGCCGCTCGGTCCGCGCGATCCAGGGCAGGATCACGAGGAAGTGGAGGAAGTAATAGGCCGCCGTCACCTGGCTGAGGATGATGAAGAAGGGCGTCGCGGGCGAGCCCCCGCACCAGCCGAGCAGCAGCACGTCGACCACCAGCACCCAGAAGGCCACCCGCGCCTTGGGCCGGAAATTGTTCGACCGTACCGGCGAGCTGTCCAGCCAGGGGAGGAAGAACAGCAGCAGGATCGACCCGAACATCGCCAGCACGCCCCACAGCTTGGCCGGCAGGATGAAGTCGGCGGTGAAGGCGCGCAGGATCGCGTAGAAGGGCCAGAAATACCATTCGGGCACGATATGCGCGGGCGTCGAAAGCGGGTTGGCCGGGATGTAATTGTCCGGATGGCCCAGATAGTTGGGGAAGAAGAACAGCAGGCTGGCGAACACCAGCAGGAACACGCCCAGCCCCACCGCATCCTTGGCGGTGTAATAGGGGTGGAAGGGCACGGTATCCTGTTCGCCCTTCACGTCCACGCCGGTCGGGTTGTTCGAGCCGGGAATGTGCAGCGCCCAGATGTGCAGGATGATGACGCCTGCGATCACGAAGGGCAGCAGATAGTGGAGCGAGAAGAAGCGGTTGAGCGCTGCATTGTCCGGCGCGAAACCGCCGAGCAGCCAGATGCGGATCGTGTCGCCGACCAGCGGGATCGCCGAGAAGAAACCGGTGATGACCTGCGCGCCCCAGAAGCTCATCTGCCCCCAGGGGAGCACATAGCCCATGAAGGCGGTCGCCATCATCAGGAGGAAGATCACCACGCCGAGCAGCCACACCATCTCGCGCGGGGCCTTGTAGGACCCGTAATAGAGGCCACGGAAGATATGGGTGTAGACGACGATGAAGAACATCGACGCGCCGTTGGCGTGGGCATAGCGCAGGAACCAGCCCGCGTTCACGTCACGCATGATGCTTTCGACCGAGTCGAAGGCGACGCCCGCATTGGCGGCATAGTGCATCGCCAGCACGACGCCGGTGATGATCTGGATGGCGAGCGCGGCGCCCGCCAGCACGCCGAAATTCCAGAAATAATTCAGGTTGCGCGGCACCGGATAGCCGGCACCCACCGCATTATAGACGAGGCGCGGCAGCGGCAGCTTCTCGTCCAGCCAGCGCATGACCGGCTGCTTGGGTTCGTAATGCTTGGCCCAGGGAAAGCTCATGTCTCGGGTCTCCCTTAAGCGGCCGCGCCGACCGTGACGGTCGTGTCGCTATCGAATTTATAGTCGGGGACGAGCAGGTTCAGCGGCGCCGGACCCTTGCGGATGCGCGCGGCCGTATCATAGGCCGAGCCGTGGCAGGGGCAGAAATAGCCGCCATAGGGGCCTTTATTTTCGCCCTCGCCGGCACCCAGCGGCACGCAGCCAAGGTGCGTGCAGACGCCGAGCGTGATGAGCCAGTTCTTCTTGCCCGGCTTGGTCCGCTGCTCCAGCGTCTGGGGATCGCGCAGCTCGGAGAGCGGCACCGCGTCGGCCTCGGCGATCTCCTTGGGCGTCAGATTGCGGACGAACAAAGGCTGCTTGCGGAAGCTGGCCTTGATTGCTTGGCCCGGTGCGATCTTGGACAGGTCGATCTCGGTGGTGGACTGGGCAAGCACATCGGCCGACGGGTTCATCTGGTTTATCAGCGGCAGCACGATCGCCAGCGCGCCGACCCCGGCAAAGGATACCGCTGCGATATTGATGAAGTCGCGGCGGCGGGGATCATGGACCTCTTCATGGAATGGCTCCGGCGCCTCGCCGGGGGGTACGGTGTTCTCCGTCATCGCCATTCGTCCTGTCCCTCCACCTTCGCTCGCGTTCGACACGCTACGCTCTGACGGTCGTGCCGGATTGCCCCCGGTCATGCGCCGCCCTCTCACAACCCGTCCCTGATGAACGGTGCGTCAGGTTAGCCTTGCTTGATCGGGTTTGCCAATCCCCTTTGGGATCGGCGCTTCTCACCGTTCAGCACCGGTGCAGGCGCTTGGGCGTAGGAACCAGCGTTCGCGCTGCGGGGTTGACCGCTGACTCGACGCGGATGACGGACCCCTGCCGCACCCGCTCCGGCTGCACCAGGGGCATGGAGAGGATGATGACCCTGGGAAAGATGGGCGCCAGAACAGGCTGGGCCGCCGCGATCGCGGCCGGGTTGTTGGCGCTCGGTGGGTGCACCGATGGCTATGGCTATAGCGGCGTGTCGGTGGGGGCGGGTTATGGCGGCGGTTATGCGCCGGGTTATTACGGTGGATATGGCGGCTATGGTTACGCGCCGTCCTATTTCGGCTGGTACAACGATTTCTATTATCCGGGCACCGGCGTCTATGTCTATGACCGGTATCGGCGCCCCTATCGCTGGAACGATGGCCAGCGTGCCTATTGGGAAGGGCGGCGCGACGCGTGGCGCGGCGGAGCGATCCGCGATCAGTGGCGCGGATGGGGCCGGGGCGGCTGGCGCGGGCAGGTGCCCGGCGCAGCCCCCGCGCCTGGTGGCTGGCGGGGCAATCCCGGCCGGTGGCGCGGGCAGCAGGGCGTTCGCCCGACTCCCTCCGCGCCGCGTCCCGGCGGCTGGCGCGGTGGCCGACCGGGCGGACGTGGCCCGCGTTAACCGGCTTTGGGGCGCGTGCGGATCATGACGGTCGGACGCATGGTCATCACCGCCACATCGTCCTGATTGAAAACGCTCCACCGGCTGATGACGAAGCCCATTTCCGGGCGACTGGTCGAGCGCCGTGTCTCCAGCACTTCGGTCTGGCAGTGCAGCGTGTCACCGGGAAAGACGGGCTTCGTCCAGCGAAGCTCGTCGACGCCCGGCGACCCGATGCTTTGAAAGCCGGTGTCGCGGAAATGCTGGACGACCATCGCCATCGCCATTGATGCGGTATGCCATCCGCTGGCCGATAGCCGCCCGAAATGGGTAGCGGCGGCCGCCTCATCGGACAGGTGGAACGGCTGTGGGTCATAGCGCTCGGCAAAGGCGATGACCTCTTCCCGCTCCACTTTATAGGCGCCGAAGCGCGCCACGTCGCCGACCGCGACATCCTCCAGCCAGATCATCCTTGTCCGTCTCCTTATCGTTGGAATGCGCGGCGGAACGGCGCGTCGCTGCCATCCAGCCCCTGACCCGGCGGCAGGCCGATCAGATCGCGCAGCAACGGTGCAACGTCAACATTGTCAAAGGGTGCCAGCCGGACGCCCGGTCGGAAGGCCGGACCATTGGCGATGAACAGCGCTGCCATGGTCGGATCCGCATTGTCATAGCCATGCATCCCCCCGGCAAAGGGCTTTTCGGGCGGCTTCGCCTCGATCATCCACCCAGCATCGGCCAGACAGAAATAGGGGGCAATGCGCGGATTGCGGCCGTAGCGCAGGCGCGCCGGAATCTCACTTTTGCGCCAGCACGTCATATGGCCGCGCCGACCCAGCAGATGCGCTTCCAGGGCGGCCTCGCGTCCCGGCTTCGCGCGCAACGACGCAAAGGGGCCGTCATCAGTCAGCTCATAATCGCCCGGGTCTGACAGCTGATCGAGCGCGATCACCCGGTCGCTCGACGTAGCGGCCATGCCATGATCGGCGACGATCACCAGATTGGCGGGCTGGCGCAGTTCGGCCAGTCCGGCCAGCAACTGCCCGATCGCCTGATCGGCCTTGGCGATCGCGGCATTCACACCCGGGGCATCGGGGCCGACGTCATGTCCGGCGATATCCACTTCGTCAATGTACAGCGTCAGGAAGCGCGGGCGTGTGGCGGCCGGGCGACGCAGCCAGTCGATGATCGCGTCGACCCGCTGCCGGTCGGACACGGCGGAATTGAACTGCTGCCAATCGTGCGGTCGCGTGCCGCCGGTGACGCTGCGATGCGCGTCGGCCTGAAGCGTGCCACCCCAGGCCACGTTGGAGCCCGGCCAGAACATGGTGGCGGTGGGAATGCCTGCCTTTTCGGCGGTTACCCAGAGCGGCTCGGCCGCGTTCCACCAATAGGGCTGGTCCGACGCCATGGTGAAGCGCTCGCCGGGATGGGTGGGGTCGGTAAAGCTGTTGGCGACGATGCCGTGACGATCGGGAACCAGGCCCGTCACCAGTGTCCAGTGATTGGGGAAGGTCTTGGACGGAAAGGATGGCCGCATCGCGGCGCTTGCCCCGTCGGCGGCCAGCCGCGACAGGTTCGGGGTGATGCCCCGGTTCAGATAGTCGGCTCGGAATCCGTCGATCGATACCAGGATCGTGACCGGCGCACGTTCCTCGCGCAGGGGGGCCATGGGCGCGGCCATCGCGGTCGCGGGCGCAGCGCTCGTCACCGTCGGCAGCGCGGGCGGGCTATAGGGATAGGCGCAGCCCCCAAGCAGGGCGAGCGCGAGTGCGGCAAGGGGGAGTCGGATCACGGGAAAACCATCCTTTCGGACCGGCCGGATAACGCTGGATTGTGACACTGGCGAGGGGGTGCATCCGCTCCCAAAAGCCGTCAGTCGACCGGAAAGAACTGACGGACAGCGGGATCGGCGTTGCGGAGCAGCAGGCGCAGGCGTTCGGCGGCGTCCTCAGGCTGATCGCCGGGCAGCCCGGCCATCGCCCATTCGCCGAATGCGGGGCCGTCGGTCATCCGATCGTCGAGGATGCGAATATCCGTGTGGCGGGGGTCGCCCATGATGCGCGAAAGCGTATCGCGCACGCTGTCCACCGGGCCTTCGAGCAACTGGCGATACTCGGCCTGGCCGATCCACAAGATGCCGGAGATCCCGTCCATGCCGTTGTTGCGGCGCGAACTGGCCAGGATTGCACGATGATCGGCGCGTTGGTCGTCGCCGACCGCACGGCTGGTGTAGATGACGCGGCGGAACGTACTAACATGGATCATGTCGGGCGCCTAACCTGCGCCGCTTCGTCTGAAAAGTGTCAAATGCGCCGGTCGCGGACCCGACCGGCGCAAGGGGGGTCACACGTTGAAGCGGAACAGCATCACGTCGCCGTCCTGGACGACATATTCCTTGCCTTCGGCACGCAGCTTGCCCGCATCGCGTGCGCCGGCTTCGCCCTTGAACGCGATATAGTCGGGAAAGGCGATCGTTTCGGCACGGATGAAACCCCGCTCGAAATCGCTGTGGATCTCACCCGCTGCGTTCGGCGCCTTGGCACCGCGATGGACGGTCCAGGCGCGCGCTTCCTTCGGGCCGACGGTGAAGAAGGTCAGCAGGTCGAGCAGCGCGTAACCGGCGCGGATCACGCGGGCCAGGCCGGTTTCCGACAGACCCAGTTCCGACAGGAATTCGCCGCGGTCCTCGGGCGGCATGGTCGCGATCTCGGCCTCGATGGCGGCCGAGACGACGACGGCCTGTGCGCCCTCGGCGGCGGCCTTTTCGAAGACGCGCTGCGAATGGGCATTGCCGGCCGCCGCGTTCGATTCCTCGACATTGCAGACATAGAGGACGGGCTTGGCGGTCAGCAGCTGGGCCTGCGAAAACACGCGGGCTTCTTCTTCATCCTTGGGCACGGTCAGGCGGGCAGGCTTGCCCTCGCGCAGCAGCTCCAGCGTCTGGCCAAGGACCGAGGCGGCAATCTTGGCCTCCTTGTCGCCCTGCTGGCCCTTCTTGATGAAGGCAGGAACGCGCTTTTCCAGGCTTTCCAGGTCGGATAGCATCAGCTCGGTCTCGACCGTCTCGGCGTCGGCAATCGGGTCGACCTTGCCCTCGACATGGGTGACGTCGCCGTCCTCGAAGCAGCGCAGGACGTGGACGATGGCATCCACCTCACGGATATTGCCCAAGAACTGGTTACCGAGGCCCTCGCCCTTGGACGCACCACGCACCAGCCCTGCGATGTCGACGAACGCGAGCTGCGTCTCGATGATCTTGGCCGAACCCGCCACTTCTGCGAGCTGGTACAGGCGCGGATCCGGAACCGCGACATTGCCGACATTCGGCTCGATCGTGCAGAACGGATAATTGGCGGCCTGCGCCGCCGCCGTTTCGGTCAGCGCGTTGAAAAGGGTGGACTTGCCGACATTCGGCAGGCCGACGATGCCGCAGCGGAAACCCATGCGTCGCTTATCCTGTGGATCAAGGGGAAAGCGCCCCTCTAGCGACGATGGGGATATTTCTCAACCGATGGCGGTGCGGGGAGAGGAGCAGGGGTTGCCCGCGTGTCAGGCACCCACCGCCAGCGCGGCGGCATAGCCAAGCAGCATGACGCCCAGCGCGCCCGAAAAGCCCATCAGCACCAGGCCCATATAGTGCAGCATCGGCGGATTGGCGCGTCGTGCCTTCTTGTTCCGACCCAGACCCGACAGCACGAAGCTCGCCAACATGCCAAAGGTAAAGACAGCGAATTCGAGCATCGGGTTAACGTCCGGGATGAGAGGCGACTGATTTTCGCCTTACCCAATACAGGTTAACGGCACGATATCACGGAGACAAAGCGCCCTCCAGCTGCGACCAGCCGAGGGAACTTTTCAATTGGTCGCGGGTGCGGCGCATATCGTCGCCCCTTGGGCGGATCAGCGATAGTTGAAGCTGACGCTGATCCGCTCGCCCTTGGCCGCGTTAGGAACGACTTCGTGCCGTAACCAGCTTTCCCACAGCAATATGGTGCCAGGCTCAGGCGCGGCGGTGGCGAAAGTCGCCAGATCGTCGGGCGCGTCGGGACGGCGGGGCGGGGCGGCCATCAGCATCGGCAGGCGCGGGTCCTCCAACTTCAGCGCGCCCGAGCCCTTGGGCATGGCGACATAGAGCGTGCCGGAGACGACCGAATGCGGGTGGATATGCGCCGAGTGATGCCCACCGGGCTTCAGGACATTGACCCATAGGCTGTCGAGCTTCAGCTTGCGCCCGCCCAGGTCGAAGGCGCATTCCTCGGCGAAGCGCGCGACATGGCGGTCGAGCTTCTTCTTCAGGTCGGCGAAGACGGGATCGCGGATCGGCAGGTCGTTCAGCGAGGCATAGCTAGTATAGCCACGATAGCCATGCTCCTTGCTCCAGCGCCGCCCGGCCCGGTCATCCTCGGCCAATGCCCAGCAGCTTTGTTCGATCTCGGCGAGCAGGTCGGCGTCGTCCAACTGATCCTCATACAGCAGCGAGGCGAACAGGCGCCGCACACTCATGCCGCATCCCCCATGCGCAGCGCGACGTCGTTGACGAAGCGCACATCATCGCCCTCCGCCAGCCAGTGCGCCTCCGCCGATACCGCGCCCAGCAGGTCGGACAGCGGTTCGATCTCCGCCTTGGCGTAATTGCCCAGCACATAGCCGGTCACGCGGTCCTTGTGCCCCGGATGGCCGATGCCCAGCCGCACGCGGCGAAAGTCCGGCCCCAGATGCTGGTCGATCGAGCGCAGGCCGTTATGCCCGGCGGTGCCGCCGCCGGTCTTCACCTTGACGCGAAAGGGGGCGATGTCGAGTTCGTCGTGGAACACGGTCAGCGCCTCGATACCGAGTTTGTAGAAGCGTAGCGCCTCGCCGACGCTGCGACCGCTTTCGTTCATGAAGGTGGCGGGTTTGAGCAGCAGGATTTTCTGCCCACCGATCCGGCCTTCCTGGGTCCAGCCCTGGAATTGCTTCTTCACGGGGCCGAAATCGTGCACCTCGGCAATGGCGTCCATCGCCATGAAGCCGACATTGTGGCGGTGCATCGCATATTGCGGCCCCGGATTACCCAGCCCGGTCCAGACCTGCATATGGTGTTCCTCATTCGCGTTACGAAGGAGGCCCCTAGCATCGGGCGGGCGGGACGCCAAAGCCGCTAATCGGCGCGGGGCTGCTTCAGCCGGTCGATCGCGTGCGCGGTCATGCGGCGATAGACGCCATCGGAATAGCGATGGGTGCCGACGAAATGAACCAGTCGCTCATCGCCGGTGACGGGCGTGCGCCAGTAATTGTAATAGCCGGAATAGGGCAGGATGCGGGTGTCCGGTTCGTTGGCCAGCAGGAAGTTGGACGTCACCTGCTCGCTGCCCCATTTAGACCAGGTCGCCATGCCGACCAACCGTTCGGCATGGCGCGAGAAGGTCGTCGCCTCGCGGCGGCCGCTGGCGCCGTCGCGCGCGAACCCGGCGAATCCCGACGAAGCACGAACGTAGCAGTGGCGATCCGCGTCGGGATAGGCGGCATAGCGCGATTCTATCAGCGCCTGCATGTGCGCGGGTGGCGCCACCGGGCCGCCGGGATATTTCCACCGAACGAAGTCGGGCAGCCTCTGGATGCCGACGGCCTGGCTGTCGGGGCCGCCCAGCAGCATGAAGTTGTGATTGTCGGCGATCGCCGCGCGGACCTCGGCGATGTCGCCCAGCGTCACGGTGTCTGAATCGAGCTGCACGACATAATGGTCGGCGCGCAGGTCGAGCAGTGTGAGCAAACGTTCCCAGGTTCCCCCGCGCGGGCAATCGCCGGTGTCGATCGTCGCGATCGGGATGATGTGCGGCGCGCCGCAATGCTGCGTCAGGATGCGCCGGTCGTTGTCGGTCAGGCTCCCGTCGTCGATCAGGACGATCCGGCCCATGGCGAGGCGATGGTGAAAGGATTTGATCGCCACCAGATAGGGGATCAGCGTGCGGGTGCCGATCATCGACAGGACGATCACCCCATCGTTGCGGGGGATGACGGGCGGCGTCGCCAGAACCCGCCGCGCCACATGCCAGTGCGCATATTTCCGCGCACGGCGCATGGCGCGGTCGAATACCTCGCACACTAGGCGGCGGGGGCGGGCGGGGGACGTCATCACGCCGGGATGCGGCAGCGCGTCGGCGATGACAAGCGAGTGACGACACCCGCCTGTTCATAATGATACGTGCCGGAAGCCGGACGCCGGCCCTAGATCAGCCCTTGCGCGCGCAGGCTGACATGACCGGAGGTGCCGATGATGATATGGTCATGCACCGTGATGCCCAGCCGCTTGCCCGCCTCGGCGATGGCGCGGGTCACGTCGATATCGGCGCGGCTGGGCGAGGGATCGCCGCTCGGGTGGTTGTGGACCAGAATCAGCGCGGCCGAGCCGAAATCGATCGCGCGCCGGATCACCTCGCGGACATAGACGGGCGCCTGGTCGACCGAGCCCTGTCCCATCAGTTCGTCGCGGATCAGCATGTTGCGGGTGTTGAGGTGCAGCACCCGTACCCGCTCCACCCCATGATGCGCCATGTCAGCATGGAGATAGTCGAGCAGCGCTTGCCAGTTGGACAGGACCGGGCGCTTCGTCGCCTCCGCCTGAACCAGCCGCAACGCGCAGGCCTGGGCGATCTTGATCGTCGCTGCCGCCGTCTCGCCCACCCCGTCGACCCGCTGGAGCGCGATCGGATCGGCGGTCAGGACGCCGCCGATGTCGTGAAACTCGCGCAGCAGCGCCTTGGCGATCGGCTTGGTGTCGCGGCGCGGAATGGCGGTCATCAGCAGATATTCGATCAGTTCATGATCGAGCAATCCGCCGCCCCCCAGCAATCGGTCGCGAAGTCGCGCGCGATGTCCGGCATGGTCACTGGCATGAAGGTCGCTGTCTTGGCGCATGTCCCGCCCCCCGTCGCTGGCCAGCATAAAGCGGCCGGGGGGAACTGTCGCCGGGCTTCGCGCGATTGCGTGGCGCGGGAACCGGCGGCTATGACGCAGGTCAAGAGTGAGGGAGTGGCATCGGGTGGAGGGCGCGAGCGAGGAGATCGAAACGCCCGCGGCCATGGTTGTGAGCCCCGCACGACGATTCCGCCGTCTGCAATATGTCCTGATCGGCATCGCTCTCGTCATCCTCATCGCGTTGATCGCGCTGTGGATCGAGCGCAAGCCGCTGGCCGGGCATGTGCTCGACCGCGAACTGGCGAAGCGCGGCGTTCCCGCGCGCTACAAGATTTCCGATCTGGGTTTGGGGCGGCAGCGCCTGATCGATGTGGTGATGGGCGATCCACGCCATCCCGACCTCGTCGCCGACTGGCTGGAGGCGCGGACCCGCATGACCCTGTCGGGGCCGGTCGTGACGGGGGTGCGCGCCGGACGCGTCCGGCTGCACGGCCGGCTGGTCGACGGGAAGATCAGCCTGGGGACGCTCGACAAGCTGATGGGTTCGACCGGCGCATCGGGCAAGCCGTTCCAGTTGCCCGCGCTGGACGTGGTGGTGCAGGATGGCGGCATCCGGCTCGATACGCCTCACGGCGTTGTCGGACTTAGCCTGTCGGGGCAGGGGATGCTCAGCGACGGTTTTACCGGGCGCATGGCGGCGGTGGCGCCGCGGCTGGTGATGGGCGATTGCGTCGCGGCCGGGCTGGCCGCGCCCTTGCGCGTGCGGGTGGTGCACGAGCAGCCGACGCTGACCGGACCGCTGCGGCTGGGCCATCTGCGCTGTGGCGAGGTGGCGGTCGCCGATCTGGCGGCGCGGGTCGACGTGACCTTCGGCGCGGCGCTCGACCGCTGGCAGGGGCGCGCTTCGGTGGGTAGCGGCGTGATCCGTCACCCGGTCATGGCCGCCGCCGCGATCGACGGAAAGATTGACTTTTCGGGCACGGCCAAGGGCACGCAAGGCCGGATACAGGTGGCGGCGCGCAACGTGGCGGCACGCTTTGGTAGGGCCGAACGGGCGATGGTCGCGGGCCGCTATCTGGTCGGCCCCTCCACCCGCTTCGACGGGCAGGCGCAGGTGAGCGGGGCGCAGGCATCGTCTGCCACGCTGGCCCCCATCTTGAAGGCGGGCGAGGCGGCGGCGGGCACGCCGGTCGGGCCGGTGCTGCGCGCCATGAGCCAGGCGGCGGTTCGGGCCGGTCGCCGCTTCGCCGCCGACATGGCGCTGGCGATCGATAGCGATCGCGGGCCGCATGGTCCCGGCTTTGCGGTACGGGTGCCGCGCCTGACCATCGCCTCGGCCAGCGGCGGGCGGCTGGCCTTCGCCGGTGGTTCCGGGCTGGCCTATGATGCACGCGGGCTGCGCATCGATACGCAGGCCGCGATGAGCGGCGGCGGCCTGCCCGGTCTGCGCGCGACGCTGCAACAGGATGGGCCGAAACAGCCGATACGCGGGACGGCCGAGTTGGCGCGCTATCAGGCGGGCGGCGCGGCTTTGGCCTTCGACCGGCTGGTGTTCCGCTCCGCCGCCAATGGCGAAACCCAGGTGACGACCCGCGTCGCGCTGTCGGGGCCGATCAGCGGCGGGCGGATCGACGGACTGGTCCTGCCGATCGCGGCGCGCTGGGATGGCGGACGGCGCTTGCTGGTCAATCCCACATGCCAGCCGCTGGCGATCGACCGGTTCGCGCTGTCGGGCTTGAGGCTGGCGCGGGTGGCCACGCGGCTCTGTCCGCTGGACGGCGCGCTGGCCCGGCTGGACGGCGCGCAGGTGAGCGGCGGCGCATCATTGGGGGCGACGAAGCTGGTCGGGCAGATCGGTGGCAGCCCGCTGACGCTGGCGGCGGGCACCACCCGCTTCGCGCTGGCCGACCGCAGCTTCATCCTGACCGGCGTGCAGACCAGCATCGGCCGCCCCGAAGCGCCCACCCGGATCGACGCCACCGAGGTGAACGGCCGGATCACGCCGGACGATATCGTCGGCCAGTTCACCGGTGGTGCGGGGCAGGTCGGGCAGGTGCCGCTGCTGCTCGGCGAGGCGGGCGGCGACTGGCGGCTGGCGGGCGGCGTCCTGACCCTGAACGGCGCGCTTCAGGTGCGCGACGCGCGCGCCGACTCGCCGCGCTTCCTGCCCATGGCGGCGCGCGACGTCGTGCTGACGCTGGCGGGCAGCCGCATCGACGCCAAGGGCGTGCTGTTCGAGCCGACGAAGAATGTGAAGGTCGCCGACGTCACCATCACCCATGCGCTCGACCGGGGCGCGGGAGAGGCCGATCTGAGCGTGCCTGGCATCACCTTCACCAAGGAATTCCAGCCCGAATTGCTGACCCCGGTGACGAAGGGCGTGATCGAGGATGTGCGCGGGCCGATCAACGGGAGTGGTCATATCGCCTGGGACGCCAACGGCGTGCGTTCGACCGGGCGATTCGGCACCGACGGGATCGATCTGGCCGCCGCGCTCGGCCCGGTCAGCGGCATTGCGGGGACGATCGACTTTACCGATCTGCTCGCGCTGGAGAGTGCGCCGGGGCAGGTGGCGACGGTCAAGACGATCAATCCGGGCATCCAGGTGACCAACGGCGTCATCCGCTATCAGACTTTGTCGGGCGCGCGGGTGAAGGTCGAGAGCGGCAGCTGGCCCTTTGCTGGCGGCACGCTGACCCTCGATCCGACCTTGCTCGACTTCTCGCAGCCGGTCGAACGGCGTATGACCTTCCATGTCGAGGGGGCCGCCGCCGACCAGTTCCTGCTTCAGTTCGACTTCCAGAATCTGAACGCCACCGGCGTCTTCGACGGCACCCTGCCGATGATCTTCGACGAGCGTGGCGGGCGGATCGAGGGTGGTCGCTTGATCGTGCGACCCGGTGGCGGCAGCATCGCCTATCTGGGTGAGATCAGTCAGAAAGATCTGGGCTTCTGGGGCAATCTGGCGTTCGGGGCGCTGCGCTCGCTCAACTATCGTTCGCTTCGGATCGACATGAACGGACCGCTGGCGGGCGAGATGGTGACCGATGTCCGCTTCGCCGGGATCAGCCAGGGCAAAGGGGCCAAGTCCAACTTCATCATCCGGCGGCTGCAACGCCTGCCCTTCGTGTTCAACGTGCGGATCAAGGCGCCCTTCCGCGGGCTGCTCGATTCGGCGCAGTCCTTCTACGACCCGCGCCGCCTGATCCAGCGCAACCTGCCAGCACTTCTGGAAGAGCAGAACAAGCGGGCCGCGCCGCCCGCAACGACCACTCCGGCCCCCATTCAGCCTTCGGCAAGCGAGACCGTGCCATGACCGTAACAGGATTGAAAATGCAGGACAGAATGCCGATCTTGACGATGACACGATGGATGCCGGTCGCGCTGACCTTGCTGAGCGGAGGATGCGTCAACATCTCCGCGCCCGACAAGCCGATCGAGATCAATCTGAACATCAATGTGACGCAGGAAGTGGTATATCGCCTGGATGGCGAGGCCAAATCGCTGATCCAGCAGAATCCGGGGATATTCTAATCATGAAGGTAAAGACGGTGATCCTGGCGCTCGGTGCGGTGGCGCTGCTGGGCGTGTCGGGCATGGCGATGGCGCAGCGAGACCCGGCCTATGCCGCCGCGCGCGCCGAGGGGTTGGTCGGCGAACAGCCCGACGGTTATCTGGGCATCGTCGGCGCGGCGACGCCTGCGCTGCGCACCCTGGTCAACAGCATCAACATCCAGCGCAAGGCCGCCTATACCCAAAAGGCGCAGGCCAGCGGCGCGACCGTCGAGCAGATGGCCTTTACCAGCGGCTGCAACCTGATCGCGCAGACCGCGAGCGGCGAGAAGTACAAGACCCCCGAGGGCGTGTGGAAGACCCGCACGGCCGCAGCACCCGAGCGCGCCCCGGCCTGCGTGTAACTTCTTCTTCCTCCCCTCCCGCAGGCGGGAGGGGCTGGGGGAGGGGACTCCGACGGCGACAGGACGAGCGGTTTTGAGACGCGCCTAGCCCTCTAACCGAGACCTTTTGCCTCGCGGATAGCGCCAGCCCTCCCCCGACCCCTCCCGCTTGCGGGAGGGGAGAAGAAGGGGGCCTATGGGAGAAGGGAAGTGGAAAGGGCAATGGCGTCCCTCTGTCACTCCCCAGCAACAATGCTTAACGCATCTGTCACAAGCCCACCCCCAGGCGGTTGACTTGGGGGGAGGGGCTTTCTAAACGGACCTCGCCTTGGCGGGGTCGCTCGCCGTTCGCGCGCATTCTCCCTTCGGTGACGAAAACAGGTGAGGGTGGCGGCGTGGCGGAGAAGGAACCCGGACAGGACTTTGGCGATGCGGACGATCCGCGTCTGGCCGCGCTGGATCAGCGACTGGCTAAGGCGAAAGCGGAAGGCGCAGCGCGGCAGGGGGTGAAGGTGGACGCCGACAGGGGTTATTCCCAGGGCAGCCGCGTCATCTCCGCGCTGATCGGAAGTCTTGTCGGCAGTGCGTTGATCGGCTGGCTTTTCGACCGCTGGTTCGGCACCGCACCCTGGGCCTTGATCGTCATGCTGTTCCTTGGAATCGGCGTGGCGTTCAGGCAGATCATTCGGATTTCTGGCGAACGCCCGGAGTAACCGGGCGTTCGTCATATGTGGGAACGAAGCAGCGTGGCGGCAGAATCGGGCGGCAAGATTGATCCGATGCACCAGTTCCTGATCGAGCCGGTGCTCGGTCGGCATTGGGTGGTCGGCGGCTACGACCTTTCCTTCACCAATTCCGCTCTGTGGATGGTGGTGACGCTGGCCGCGCTGTGGATCTTCATGATCGGCGGCATGAAGCGCGATCTGGTCCCCGGTCGCTGGCAGGCGGCGGTCGAGGGCTTCACGGGCTTCGTCAATTCGATGCTGACGTCGAACATCGGCCCCGAGGGCAAGCGCTTCCTGCCCTACGTCTTCTCGCTGTTCATGTTCATCCTGTTCGCCAACGTGCTGGGCCTGCTGCCCTTCGGCGTCGTGCCGGGTGTCCATCCCTTCACCGTGACCAGCCACGTGACCGTGACCGGCGTGCTTGCGCTGATCTCGTTCGCGATCGTGCTGATCGTCGGCTTCGGTCGTCACGGCTTCCACTTCTTCGCGCTGTTCGTGCCGCACGGTACGCCCAAGCTCATGATCCCGCTGATCTTCGTGGTCGAGCTGATGAGCTTCTTGGTGCGCCCCTTCTCGCTGGGTCTGCGACTGTTCGTCGCGATGACCGCGGGGCACATCCTGCTGAAGGTTCTCGCCGCCTTCGTCATCAACGGCATCAACATGGGTCCCGGTTACGCCGTGCTCATCACCCTGCCGAGCTTCCTGCTGATGATCGGCATCACGCTTCTCGAACTGCTGGTCGCCGCGATCCAGGCCTATGTCTTCGCGCTGCTGACCTCGGTCTATCTGAACGACGCGGTCAATTTGCACTGATCCGGGGAGCCGGATCGGGCGGATGGCCTCGACGCTGATTTTGAATACCCAAACGACCCTTTTGAACTGGAGTGATTGAAATGGACGCAGAAGCCGCGAAGCTGATCGGTGCCGGTCTGGCCGCTATCGGCATGGGCATCGCCTCGCTCGGCGTGGGCAACGTGTTCGCCAAGTTCCTCGAAGGCGCGCTGCGCAATCCGGGTGCGGCGGACAGCCAGCAGGGCCGCCTGTTCATCGGTTTCGCCGGTGCCGAGCTTCTGGGCCTGCTCGCCTTCGTGACGATGATCATCCTGGTGTTCGTCGCCTAATCATTCGGATCGGCCGGGCGGCGCTTGTGTCGCCCGGTTGATATGGCAACGAGGACTCCATGCCCCAGATAGCACAGATCAGTGCGACCTATGCGTCGCAGATCTTCTGGCTCCTGATCACCTTCGGCCTGCTGTATTTCGTGGTCGGTCGTGGGATGGTGCCCAAGATTCAGGCGACCGTCGACGCTCGCGAAGGCCGTATCGCCGGCGATCTGGCGGCGGCGGAGGCCGCGCGGGCCGAGGCCGACCGGGTCGAGGCGGCATGGCGGGCCGAGATGGACGCCGCCCGTGTCGCCGCGATCGCGGAGACCAACGCTGCCAAGGCGCGCGCCACGCAAGCCTTCGAGGCGCAGGTCAAGGCGGCGGATGCCGACCTGTCCGAGCGTCTGGGTCATCACGACCTGGCGATCGCCAATGCCAAGGTGGCGGCGATGGCCAATCTTCAGTCCGTGGCGGCGGAAGCCGCGCGCGATCTCGTCGCCAAGCTGTCCGGCGTCCATGTGGGCGAGGATGCGGCGGCCGAGGCGGTGCGAAAGGTGAGCGCGCATGGCTAATCATTCCGCAAGCGGCGCAGCGGCCAATGCCGATGCGCTGGTCGCGCAGAACCTGGCCGACGCCGCGTCGGCCGAGGGCATGACGCAGACGCCGATCCGCGAAGCCGATGGGCTTACCGGTAACACGATCGCCCCTGCCGAGGCCGAGCATCATGCCAGCCCGACCGCGCTGGGTTTCGATTCGACCGGCTGGGTGGCGCTTGCCGCCTTGGTCGTGCTGATCGGGATGCTGGTCAAGAAGGTGCCCGCGATGATCGGGCGTTCGCTCGACCAGAAGATCGCCGGTATCCGCGCCCAGCTCGACGAAGCGACCAAGCTGCGCCAGGAAGCCGAAGCGCTGAAGGCCGAGTATGAGGCCAAGGCGAAGGCGGCCCATGCCGATGCCGAAGCGATGCGCGTTCAGGCCCAGCATGAGGCGGGGCAGTTGCTCAGCAAGGCGAAGGCCGATGCCGAGGCGCTGATGGAGCGTCGCGCCAAGATGGCCGAGGACAAGATCGCCGCGGCCGAGCGCGCCGCCCTGGCCGAGGTCCGCGCCCGCGCTGCCGAAGCCGCCGCCAAGGCCGCCGGTCTGCTGATCGCCGAGCACCACTCGGCCGACGCCGATCGGATCATGATCGACCGCACGATCGCGGGGCTCGGTCGCCCGAACTGATCGGCTTCAGGGCCGGATACAGGACCGCGCTTCGGGAAGCCGAGGCGCGGTTCTGTCGTTTAAACCGCCTTCCCTGTCCATTCCGTCGTGCATGGCCGTCAGGGCGGGGGATGCATCGGGAAATGGCGAAGGTCACGCTATGAAGCGGTTGGCAGAGCTTTCGCCCATTGCCCCGGCCTATTCAGACACGGCCCCATCGTCAGACGAGGTCGGCGATCGGCCGGTCAGGCAGATCGATCGAGGCCGAAGTTCCTATAACATGGCGATTCCTGGCAATTGACCCGTCCCTGAGGACGGGCTTGCCGGATCCGCTTCGTGTCATCATGGCCTGAGCGATTGCGGAGATTATGCGGCGTTTCGCCGATGGAGAGGCTGGCTGGCCATAGGGCTTCAAACGCCCACCGATCCCGCTCTTCGCCGCGACTGCCATGACACGGGCAGGTCGCAGCGGATCGCCGTCCCCCTTTACTGACCGAAACGTCCTTCGCCCGCACGCGCGACCGCATCGCGGGCGGCTGCGAGCATCGCGCCGGCCTTGGCCTCGCATTCGCGCTGCTCATAGGCCGGGTCGCTGTCGGCGACGATCCCCGCGCCCGCCTGAACATGGATGGTGCCGTCCTTGACCACCGCGGTCCGCAGCACGATGCACGAATCCATCGAGCCGTCGGGTGAAAAATAGCCCACACCGCCCGCGTAAGGACCGCGCCGCTCGGGCTCCAGTTCGGCGATGATCTGGCAGGCGCGGACCTTGGGCGCGCCGCTGACCGTGCCCGCCGGGAACCCTGCGAACAGCGCGTCGAGCGCGTCCTTGTCTTCGTCCAGCCGCCCGACGACGTTGGAGACGATGTGCATGACGTGGCTGTAGAATTCGACCGTATAGCTATCGGTCACGCGCACGCTGCCTGCGGTGGAGGCGCGGCCGACATCGTTGCGGCCTAGGTCCAGCAGCATCAGATGCTCGGCGCGTTCCTTGGGATCGGCGAGCAGGCTGTCGCGGTTGGCGGCATCCTCGGCCCGCGTCTTGCCGCGAGGACGGGTGCCCGCGATCGGGCGGATCGTCACCTCGTCATTGCGGACACGGACCAGGATTTCAGGGCTCGATCCGATCAGTGAAAAGCCCGGCAGGTCGAGATGATAGAGGAAGGGCGAGGGGTTGATCCGCCGCAGGCTGCGGTACAGCTCGAACGGGGGCAGGGTGAAGGGCGCAGAGAAGCGCTGCGCCAGCACCACCTGAAAGATATCGCCCGCGAGGATATAGTCCTTCGCGCGCGCCACCATTTCCGCATAGCGACCCGGCGCGAGCGCGGGCTCGTAAGCGGGTTCGGGCAGTTCCGCGCGCACGGGTGCGGGCAGGGTCGAGGTGGCGAGGCGCGCGGCGGTGCCGTGCAACCGCTCTTCCGCCTCGGCGATCATCCGGGTGGCATCGCGCGACGCATCCGGCCAGACCGGCGCGACGAGGTAGAGCGCATCGGCCAACCGGTCGAAGACCAGAATGACCGTCGGCCGCACGAAGATCATGTCGGGCAGGCCAAGCGGATCGACTTCGGGCTGGGGCAACGTCTCGACCAGTCCCACCGTCTCGTAACCGAAATAGCCGACCAGACAGGCGAGCGCCGAAGGCAGGCCTTCGGGCACGTCCGCGCGGCATTCGGCGACCAGGGCGCGCAAAGCCGCCAGCGTCGGCGCGTCGCACGGCTCGAACGCCTCGCGGTCGGTCGCCCAGTGGCGATTGATCGCGGCGGCATGACCCTCGGCGCGGAAGACGAGGTCGGGGGCGAGGCCGATCAGGCTGTAGCGCCCGCGCGTCGCGCCGCCCTCGACCGATTCGAGCAGGAAGTCGCCGCGACCCGGCTCGATCAGCTTCAAAGCGGCGGCGACCGGCGTTTCGGTATCGGCGATCTGCCGACGCCAGATCAGCTGCGGCTGGCCGTCCGCCAGCCGCTCAGCGACGCTGCGCTCAGTTGCTCCCATTGTTCAGCAGCTCAGAGCGGACCTTGGCGATCGCCTTGGGATCGGTCTTGACGACGACCGTGTCGCGAACCGCACGCGCGAACTGCGAGACATATTCGCGGCCGATCAGGCGGCCGATATCACCACGCGCGGCGCGGATCGCGGCGTCGTTGCCGGTCGCGTTGCCCGGTTCGATCTTGGTCACGCGGATGATGTACCAGCCCTCGTTCTGCGGCGCGGCCAGCGTCCGGGCCTTGTTCTGCGGCATCGAGAACAGCAGCGCGAGCGGCGCGGCGGCGGGCGAGTTTTGCGCAGCGGCCAGATCGCGGCGCGAGGCGGCGATCGGGCGAACCGGCGGCACCGCCAGCCCGGTTTCCTTCAGCGCCTGCGCCATCGGCATACCCTTGTTCACCTTGGCGAGCACGGCATTGGCCAGCTTGCGCGCGGCGGCGCGTTCGCGATCGGCGGTCAGGTCGGCGATCACCTGCTGACGGACCTGCGCCAGCGGACGCGGAGCGGAGCGCTGGATCTGGCCGACACCAACGACTGCGAAGCCGCCATCCTGGCCGATCGGCACGATCTGCGGGGCATCGCCTTCCTCGGCGGTGAAGGCTGCGGTGATCATCGCGCGCTGTTCGGGCGTCGGCTGGAAGGTGGGGGCCTCGGGCGCCGCACCTTGCGCGGTCACGGCCGGGCTGGTCTGTGCCTGGAGCTTGCGGTCGGCGACCACCTCGTCGAACGTGGCATTGCCCGACAGGGCGTCCTCGATCGCGTTGCGCATCTCGCCCAACGCCGCGGCCTGCTTCTGCTTGGTCAGCTCGGTGACGATTTCCGGGCGGGCCTGGGCCAGCGTCTTGCCGGGAACCTGGGTGATCGCATCGACCTTGGCGACGACGAAGCCGAGCGTCCCGCGAACCGGACCGACAACCGCGCCCGGGGCTGCGCCGAACACGGCGTCGGCAACGGCGGCCGAGTTCGACGTGGCATAGGCGGCCTTTTCGACGCCCTTCTGCACCGACGCCTCCAGTCCGGCGGCGCGCGCGGCGTCGGCCAGCGAGGTGCCGCCCTTGGCCTTGGCGGCCAGCGCATTGGCACCCGCCTGATCGGCGACGATGACCTGGGTCACGTCGCGCTTCTGGGTGGCGGCATAGCGCGACTGATTGCTCTGATAATAACGTGCGATCTCCGCATCGCTCGGCACCGACTGGGCGGCGACAGCGGCGGGATTGACGACTCGATAGCGGACCACACGGCGCTCGGGCAGCGTGTAGCGCTGGACGTTGCGGGTGTAGAAGGTCTGGATGTCGGCATCGCTCGGTGCCGGACCTGCGGGCACCAGACGGGTCGGGATATAGCCGACCTCGCCCTGCCGCTTTTCGAGCAGCAGCGAGGCATAGGGCAGTGCCATCTGCGTCGCGAACTGCGTCGCACCGATGGTCGGGATGGTCAGTTGCTGCGCGAAGGTAGACCGCTCGATATCGGTGCGGACCTGTGCGTCGGTCATCTTCCGCTGGGCCAGAAGCTGCTGGTAGAGCGCCGGATCGAACTGACCATTGGGGCCGCGAAATGCCGGGATCGATGCGATCTGGCCATCGACCAGGCGGCGCGACACGACCATGCCCTGCTGCTTGCCGAACTGTTCGAGCGCCAGGCCCGTGACCTCGCGCTGGAGCACGCCCTCGAACCCGCCCGCCGCGACGAACTGCGCCATGTCGAGCGTCGGCTGTTCCTGGCGATAGGCCGCAACCTCGTTCTGCGCGGCGGTGCGCAGGTCGTTGGCGGTCACCTTCGCGCTGCCGACCTTGGCGACTTCGGAGCCGGTCAGGCCGCCCGCCATCCCCGCGATATTGGACACGTCACCGGCGGCGAACGCGATCGCGATCACGCCAAGCACGATGAAGGTCACGACGACGCCGGCCTTGGAATTGATGATCCGGCGGAAGAAGCTGAGCATGGACGACCGATCGGCAAGAAATAAAAACCTGCCCGCTTTAGGGGCGAGGCGGCTCGGCATCAAGCTTGTGCGAAGCCCACGATACGCTATCGGTGTTGAACACGTATAACACGCGACTCAGTTGGGGAGCTTCATATGGCACGGCGCAAATTGGTGGCGGGCAACTGGAAGATGAACGGCTCGCGCGCGGCGCTTGCCGAGCTGGACGCCATCGCGCAGGCCGCAGCGGCGGCACCGGGCGTCGACGTCGCGGTCGCGGTGCCGTTCACCCTGATCGCGCCCGCCGCCGACCGCGCGCCTGCGCTCGCCATCGGGGCCGAGGATGTCCACGAACGCGACTCGGGGGCGCATACCGGCTGTGTCTCGGCGGGCATGGTGAAGGAAGCGGGGGCCAGCTTCACCATCGTCGGCCATTCGGAGCGGCGCGCTGACCAGGGCGAAACCAGCCAGGACGCCTGGGCCAAGGCCGCGGCGGCGCATCGCCAGGGGCTGAACGTCATCCTGTGCTGCGGCGAGACCGAGGCGGAGCGCAATGCGGGTCGCGCCGAGCGTGTCGTGCAGGCGCAGATCGAGAAGTCGGTGCCCGACAATGCGGATGGCAGCTGGTTCACGCTGGCTTACGAGCCGCGCTGGGCGATCGGGACCGGGCGGACGCCGACGGTGGACGAGATCGCCAGCATCCATGCCATCGCGCGCGCCAAGTTGCGGATGCTGATCGGCGATGCCGCCGACGGGGTGCGTATCCTCTATGGCGGTTCGGTGACGGGTGAGAATGCCGCCACGCTGCTGGCGGTCGAGAATGTCGACGGCGCGCTCGTCGGCGGCGCGAGCCTGACCGCGGCGAAGTTCGTGCCGATTATCGAGGCGGCGTCGGGATTGTAACGGCGGTTCGGGGCGTGCGCTTCGACGTCGCTCAGCGTGAACGGGTATTGGGTATCATTTCACCCCCCCGTTTAGCCTGAGCGTAGTCGAAGGCCACGCCGAAACCTCAAGCCCCCGAATACCGCCCCTTCAACATCGCATAGGCCGCGCGCAGGGCATAGGCATCACCCCCCTTGGGCCGCCCAGCTTTCCCCGAAGGGCGCCACGCGAACACGTCCAGATGCGCCCAGGCCGTATCCTTTGGCACGAAGCGCCGCAGGAACAGCGCCGCCGTGATCGCCCCCGCAAGGCCGCCGTCCGGCGCATTGACCATGTCGGCGATGTCGGACTTGAGCATATCGTCATACCCGTCCCAGAGCGGCATCCGCCACACCGGGTCGTCTTCCGCGCCCGCCGCCGCGATCAGGTCCGCTGCCAGCGCCTCGTCATCGGTGAACAGCGGTGGCAGGTCGGGGCCGAGCGCCACCCGCGCCGCGCCGGTCAGCGTCGCGAAGTCGAGGATCAGTTCGGGTTTCTCCTCCCCCGCGCGGGTCAGCGCGTCACCCAGGATCAGGCGACCTTCGGCATCGGTGTTGGTATTCTCGACCGTCAGGCCCTTGCGGGTCCGCAATATGTCGCCGGGGCGGAAGGACGCGGCCGACACCGCATTCTCGACCGCGGGGATCAGCAGGTGAAGCCGCACCGGCAGCTGGGCCGCCATGACGAGGCCAGCCAGCGCCAGCGCATGGGCCGCGCCGCCCATGTCCTTCTTCATCAGGCGCATTCCGGCCGAGGGCTTGATGTCCAGCCCGCCGGTGTCGAAGCAAACGCCCTTGCCGACGATCGCGATACGAGGATGGGCGGGATCGCCCCAGTGCAGCTCGATCAGTCGGGGCGCGCGCTCGCGCGTCGCGGCCTGGCCGACCGCATGGATCATCGGATAGTCGCGCGCCAGCGTCTCGCCGCTCGTCACCGAAATCTGGGCATGATAGGCCCGGGCCAGCGCTGCCGCTTCGGTCTCCAGCTCGGCCGGACCGAGATCGCTCGCGCCGGTATTGACGAGGTCACGGACCTGCGCGGTTGCGGCGGCGATGCGGATCACCTCGTCCCGGTGCGCGACGTCGCGGGTCAGCAGCACGCGGGGGCCATTGTCGTCCCCCTTGCGATAGCGGGTGAAGCGATACTGGCCGAGCAGCCACCCCAGCGCGTTGGCGCCCACCTCCGCGCCGTCGAGCCGATACTGACCTTCGGGCAGGGCCTCGGCCAGCTTGGCCAGCGCCCAGGGCTTGGCCGCGTTCGCGACGCCCGCGACGACTGTGACCTCGTCGTCCTGCGGCAGGACCAGATGGGTGTCGGGCTTGGCCACGAAACGCTGCGCCGTCGCCAGCGCGCGCGTGGAGGCGGGCTGGCGCGCGAGCCAGTCGCCGAAACCCTCAGGCGTCAGCAGGGTGATTGACCGTGCGGGCTGGCCGCGATCGGGCTGGAGCAGGGGGGCAAAGTCCATCATTCGGCGGGGCTCACTAGAAATTGTTCGATTCTGCCGTTCGGGCCGGGCTCGGCATAGGTGCTGATCCGCAGCATGCGGCCGGGATAGGTCACGCGGTAGGAGCGGTTGACGAACCCGCCGCGCAGACGCGTGCGGCCCGATTGCTCGATCTTGGTCGGTGCGCCCAGCGGCGACAGGCTGGTGCGGTAATCGGCCAGCGTCGTCGGGGTGAAATAATAGGCCGCATCTTCGGTCAGCAACGACCGATCGAGATTGCCCGTCTGAAGCTGCGCATAAACTCGCTTGGTCCGGTCTAGCGCGGCGGCGTCCTCGGCACTGGCCTCGGGCGCGGGCAGGACGATGTCGGAAATTCCCTTGGCGATGCGGCTCTGCGCGTCGGCGAACCAGGCATTGACCGCAACGACCACGGCGGCCTTGTCGTCCGGATAGACGATATTCTCGGTCAGAAAGCCGACCGCCTCGCCGCTATGTTCGACGACGCGGCGGCCATCGGCGGTGCCGACGCCGACGCCCAGCCCGTAATTGGTGTTCGAGCCATCGGTCAGCTTGACCGGCGTTTCCTGCTCGTCCCAGTCCTTGGGGGGCAGCAGCGTGCGGTTCATTCGCGCCACGTCCCATTTTGCAAGGTCTTCCGGCGACATGGAAAGCTCGCCAGCCGCATAGAGCCAGCCGGGGGCGGCCGGCGTCTCGACCCGAACGGGGCCGAGCGCATGGCGCAAATAGCCCTGCGGGAAGCCGGGGCCGACCGCCTTGTCTTGATTCAGCGCGCGCATGCCCAAGGGGCGGAAGACATGGGTCTGGAGGAATTGGAGCAGCGGCTGACCCGATACCTTCTCGACGATCATGCCCGCCACGACATAGCCGGTGTTGGAATATTGCCATTGCGTGCCGGGTTTGAAATCGAGCGGCGCCTTGGCCCAGCGGTCGACGATGCCCTGCGGGGTGGTCGGAGTCGCCATGGCCTTGAAGCTGTAATCCTGCGGCCAATAGTCGCGCAGGCCCGAGGTATGGCTCAGCAACTGGCGAAGGGTGATCTGGTCGCCATCGGTGATGCCGGGGACGTATTTGGACACAGTGTCGTCGAGCGAAAGCTTGCCCTGATCGGCCAGCAGCTGAATGGCAGCGGCCGTGAATTGCTTCGAGACCGACGCGATCTGGTAGGGGAGCTTCGGGTCGGCGGGCGCCTTCTGACCTTCGAACTGTTTGCCATAAGCCTTGGCGAGGACGATCTTGCCCCCACGCACGACGGCGATCGAGGCAGAGGGGACGCCGGTATCGGCCAGCGTCTTCGTGACCAGCGCATCGATCTTCTGATTTTCCGCCGGGGTCAGGGCCTGGGCAAGAAGCGGGGCAGGGGCGAGCAGCGCGACGGCTGCCAGCAGGGTCGGATATCTCATGGTGCCGAAGGAAGCAGGTTTGCGGTGGCGGCGCAACGGGTGGTGGACATGCACTTCGGCGTGGGGGGACGCGACTGGCTGGAGAGCCGATAGATTCTGTCCGCCTCGGCAAAGGCCGGGGTTTTCGCGGAAAGGGCCATGCAGGGGAGTGCAAGGGGGCGGCCCGCCCGCGCTGCCCCCGCCGGCCGCCCCGACGACGATAGGGGCATGATGACGCTTGTGGCCTGGGTATGGCTCTTGTGCATGTCGTACGAGATCGGTAGTTCGCCACGACAGTTCAGGCCGTTCACTCGCGCGGAAGCGACCCTCGTGCCCTATCGGGCTCCAGACCCTCAGGGGGGTACGGGACGCCTTCCGCCGCCACCGCATACCTTCATCCCATTCCATAGGGAGAGCGCCGGGCCAGCCCCGGTGATGAAGGGGCACATCGCGCTGGCCGCCATATCCATAGCCCCGCTCGGCCGAGCGGGGCCGCATCGCCGTCTCTTTCGGGTTTCCGGCGACGATGCCCATATCTCCGAGCCCGTGACCAAGGAGACGCTCCGATGGCATGGGTCATTCTGGGCATTGCCGTGATTACCGAGATTTGCTGGGCGCTCAGCCTGAAATGGGCGGCGACCGTCGCCACCTGGCAGGCGTCGAGCGTGCCGATCATCCTCAGCTTCGTGAATATGGGCCTGCTCGCGCTCGCCATGCGCGGGCTTCCGGCGGGTACGGCCTATGCGGTGTGGACCGGACTGGGCGCGGTCGGCGTCGTGATTGGCGGGGCCATCGTGTTCGGCGACAAGATCGCGCCGATCCAGGCGGGCTTCATGGTCCTGACCGTTATCGGCGTGATGGGGACCAAACTCTTCGCGCAGGGCTGAAATCAGGATCGCGCGAAGCCGCGAAGCCGCGAAGAAGGTAGTTCGCGCAGAGGCGCAGAGGCGCAGAGAGCGCAGAGGAAGAAGGTCTCCCGATCGCCACGTTTGGAACGCCTCTGCGTCCTCCGCGCCTCTGCGCGAACAAAAACCTTCGCGCCTTCGCGTCTTCGCGTGAACCAGACAGGCTCAAAGGGTAGCGATCCGCTCCCCGCGCTCCTAAATCGGCGGCGATGTCCGAGCCTCCCGTCGATCGCTTCAACGAAGAGAAATCCACCTTCACGCTGCGAGGGGCCGATGCGCCCGATCTCAAGGCAGGGGTGGCGGCGATCCGCAACGTGCTGGCGACTTTGCCGCTGCGCCCCGGCGTGTACCGGATGCAGGATGCGCGCGGTGATGTGCTCTACATCGGCAAGGCGCGCGCGCTGAAGAACCGCGTCGCCAATTATACCCAGGTCGATCGCCTCCCGAAGCGCCTCCAACGCATGGTGTCGCAGACCCGGTCGATGACCATCGTCACGACCAATAACGAGGCCGAGGCGCTGCTGCTCGAGGCGCAACTCATCAAGCGCTATCGCCCCGCCTTCAACGTCCTGCTGCGCGACGACAAGAGTTTCCCCTTCATCCTGTTGCGCAACGACCATGACTTTCCGCGCATCCAGAAGCATCGCGGCGCGCGGCGTGCGGTCGGCAATTATTACGGCCCCTTCGCCAGCGCGGGCAGCGTCAACAACACGCTGAACGCGCTGCAAAAGCTGTTCCTGCTCCGCTCCTGCACCGACAGCTTCTTCAAGGGGCGCGACCGACCGTGCCTGCTCTACCAGATCAAGCGTTGCTCGGCGCCCTGCGTCGGCCGGATCGACGAGGCCGCCTATGCCGAGCTGGTCGCCGACGCCAAGAACTTCCTCGGCGGCAAATCGACCCAGGTCCAGGCCAAGCTCGGTGCGCAGATGCAGGCGGCGGCCGAAGCGATGGACTTCGAGCTGGCCGCGATTCTGCGCGACCGGCTGAAGGCGTTGACCTTCATCCAGGGCACGCAGGCGATCAACGCCGAGGGTGTGGGCGACGCCGACATCTTCGCGCTGGCGTGTCGTGAGGGCGTGATGGGCATCCAGGCCTTCTTCATCCGCGGCGGCCAGAATTGGGGGCATCGCAGCTTCTTCCCCGCGCACACCGCCGATGTGCCCGAAGAGGAGGTGCTGACCAGCTTCCTCACCCAATTTTACGAGGAAGTGCCGCCCGCCAAGACGATCCTGCTCGACCGCGACCTGCCCGAAGGTGAATTGCTGACCGAGGCGTTGGGCGAGCGGGCCGGGTACAAGGTCCAGCTGAGCGTGCCGCAGCGCGGCGACCGCCGCCGCCTGCTCGACCAGGCCAAGCGCAACGCGGTCGAGGCGCTCGACCGGCGGCTGGCCGAGTCGACCACCCAGGCCAAGCTGCTGCGTGAGGTCGCCGACTTTTTCGACCTGTCCGAACCGCCGCAGCGGATCGAGGTCTACGACAACAGTCATATCCAGGGCACCAATGCGCTGGGCGCGATGGTCGTGGCGGGGCCGGAGGGTTTCCAGAAGGGTCAGTATCGCAAGTTCAACATCAAGGGGAACGAGGCGGCGACCAACGACGATTTCGGCATGATGCGCGAAGTCTTCCGCCGCCGCTTCGCCCGCCAACTGGAGGAGAACCCGGATCGCGACGACGCGACCTGGCCCGACCTGGTCCTGATCGACGGCGGGCGCGGCCAGTTGAACGCGGCCAAGGCGGTGCTGGAGGATCTGGGGATCGAGGATGTCTGCCTGGTTGGCGTCGCCAAGGGGCCGCATCATGGCCGCGAGGGGCGCGAGGTCTTTCACATGATGGACGGCAGCGAACGGATGCTGCCGGTCAACGCGCCGCTGCTCTTCTACCTCCAGCGGTTACGCGACGAGGTCCACCGCTTCGTGATCGGCGCGCACCGCGACAAACGCGCCAAGGCCATGGGGGCGAGCACGCTGGACGAAGTGCCCGGCATCGGCCCGGCGCGGAAGAAGGCGTTGCTGATGCACTTCGGCACCGGCCGGGCGGTGCGCAACGCGAGTCTGGAGGACTTGCGCAAGGCGCCGGGGGTCAGCCAGGCGGTCGCGCAGCAGGTGTACGACTTTTACCATAGCCGGTAAAAGTATTGATCCTGAACCGCTATGTATGAAGCTATGCAATGGTCTTCATAACCTTATCCGTTCCATCAATCAGATCGGACACCTGCAATTCAGTTGGCTCTTTCTGCTTGTTGTGGTCGCAAATATTGCGGATGTCAGCTAGCATGGATATATGACGCCATTGCGGGACGTCGATCGTGCTAGCTGCTTTAAGTGCCTCATTAAGGTCGCCTATTCCCGGATGTTTCTTGGAAATTTTTATTTTATGATCGGCGCAAACTTGAGCTAGGGTCAGGACTCGTTGATCAAAGCCAGAAGATGATGGTGGCAGCGAGGGCGACGGCGGAGAAGAAGGCGGTTGGGCACCGAT
>FWWM01000527.1_pt1 | contig 126807 bp, 112 predicted proteins | sample 2228351 | NCBI WGS metagenome assembly FWWM01 (sample SAMEA103939774, study PRJEB20133) | metagenome
CCGTTGGCATAATACACCTCTGTGGGTTGAATGGTCTTCGCTATGTCTTCAAATATCCTTGCCATGTTAGAGTGCTAGAATCGTAGCGCACCTGCCGCAGAGATGGCAAGGGGCAAAAAAATAGACCCAGGCAGCGACCTACTCTTGCGGGCCCTCACGAGCCCACTACCATCGGCGCGGGCGGGCTTAACGGCCGTGTTCGGGATGGGAACGGGTGTTTCCCCGCCGCTCTTGGGCCACCTGGAATCCTTGAGACCTCCACGCCCAGGGGCGCTTCGGTCCTTGAAAGTGAATAGAGTGCGTCGCGCAAACGACGGAGCGATTAGGACCGCTCGGCTCCACACGTTACCGTGCTTCCACCTGCGGCCTATCAACCTGGTGTTCTCCCAGGGCTCTCAGAGGCCTCATCTTGGGGTGGGCTTCGCGCTTAGATGCCTTCAGCGCTTATCCTGTCCGGACCTAGCTACCCAGCGGTGCTCTTGGCAGAACAGCTGGTACACCAGAGGTCCAGCCCTCCTGGTCCTCTCGTACTAAGGAGAGCGCCCCTCAAGCCTCTTGCGCTCGCGGCGGATATGGACCGACCTGTCTTGCGACGGTCTAAACCCAGCTCACGTAACTCTTTAACCGGCGAACAGACGGACCCTTGGGACCTGCTTCAGCCCCAGGATGAGTTGAGCCGACATCGAGGTGCCGAACACCGCCGTCGATGTGTACTCTCGGGCGGTACTAGCCTGTTATCCCCGGGGTAACTTTTATCCGATGATCGATGGCCCTTCCACACAGAGCCACCGGGTCACTTGGGCCTGCTTTCGCACCTGTTCCCCCTGTCGGGGTCACAGTCAAGCCGGCTTGTGCCCATGCACTCCCCGCCGGATCGCCAACCCGGCTGAGCCGACCTTTGCGCGCCTCCGTTACTCTTTAGGCAATTCTGTTAAGTCCGGTCTTCGCTTTCTCTCTGTGGGCAGCTTGTAGCGCATCTCTGGAACCAGATACGGCTCTACAAGCGCACGGAATCGCTCGTAAGAGCGCCCAGAGATGTAGATCTGCTGCCTTTCTCGCTGGCGTCTTGGCTTGGCTTCCAGGCTGAACTTCTCGCGAAGGACTTTGACAAGCCTCGTTACGTCTGGTTTGTCGAAGCCCTGCGTGTTGAAGATCACGGCCTTCGATTGTTTCGACTTGATCGAGCCGTCGTCCATGAACCAATAAGCTAAGCCTCTTTCGGTCAAGAGCCGCTTGATCAGCTTGGGCACGACTTTTTTGCCGTTCCGATAGAACTGCTGTGCGTAGAACCGAAAGGCCGCATGGCTCACCGTCGTGAACCATAGCTTCTGATAAGCCTTGCCCTTAATCATCTGAACCTTGATCTTCGGCTCTTGCAGCACCCACTCTTTAAAGCAACCATAAAGGTGCTGTACGTAAGGGGCTTGCGTGTCGCTGTGCTCGATCTTCAGCCGATAAGTTCTGCCCCGATTTTGCGTTTCGAGGCAGGCATCGCCCAGCAAGAGCCCCACGAGAATATCCCGCTGAAGGTCTGTGAGCTTGAGCTTCTGTTTATATGCTTCGATCTTACGAGAGCGCACTCTTGCTCACCACCTTCGCGGTCAGACCGGACCCCGTTTGGCACGGCTTCCTGTCGCCAGGAAGTTCAGACTGTATCATCGGCCCTTTCGAGCCGTCCGGCGTGCAGTCGTTGAGGGGTCTTGCAAGACTTCCCTGCTGATTGTCCGCGCCGGCCGCTTTTTTTACTGTCTCTTTTTAAATTTAAGAGACGAGTAGCGCCGGACGCTGCACCCCTTTGAGGGGACGGACTTCCCAGCATATAGCCGGATTTGCGTTGCCCCACTGCCAAGTAAGGCAACCGCCCCAGTTAAACTGTCCACCTAGCACGGTCCCCCGACTGCTGTACAGCCGTAGGTTAGAGCCGCAACGCTCGAAGGGTGGTATTTCAAGGACGCCTCCATCCCCGCTAGCGCGAGGACTTCTCCGGCTCCCACCTATCCTACACAACAAGCGTCGAGACCCAATGCCAAGTTCCAGTAAAGCTCCACGGGGTCTTTCCGTCCTGCCGCGAGTCACCGGCGTTTTCACCGGTGCTTCAATTTCACCGAGCCCATGGTCAAGACAGCGCTGGGATAGTTATACCATTCATGCGCGTCGGAACTTACCCGACAAGGAATTTCGCTACCTTAGGACCGTTCGTTTACGTTACAGCCAGTCTTCGGCTGTGGCTCTTGCGAGCCCTCCGTATCGCTACGGAGTTCGGACCATATCATCACCCTTCTTGGGTGCCCGACGTATGGTCTCTGGGGATTCCCTGAACCGTGCCATTATTTCTGTTTCGCTGTAGCGACGATTGCCGCCATCGTTCATCTCTCGACGGATTTCTAAGATCTTTCTTATCCCGTCTTGATGAAGGTGTGCTCCTTGTTTGAGCAGCTCTGCGATCTGGCAGAACTTCGAGAAGTCTCGTTTCTTCTTTGCTGATAGAAAGCCGAATCGCTTGAAGAACGGGATAATGTTCTCCAGAATCGCTTCGAGGTTGTTGACCTCATAGTACCAGACGCCGTCCTGGCGCTGCCTCATCGTGCCGCACTGGAGGTGCCGCTTGAAGAGCGCCAAGATGACCCTGTCTCGCTGCGAGATATTAAAACACAGAGAGACCTTCCACGGAAGCTGGTAATCGCTGCGCGGCCTGAAGACGACGTTAAAGCTACCTTCGCCATCCGCAACCCCCGCTAGATACCAGCCGATCCGAGGAGGAACTTCCTTGACATTCAGCATGGTTCACCTCATCATTGGCACGGTCAAGGTCTTTCCTGCGGGTTGTCCGCATCGGTCGGCTTGTAACTGCGCTTGCTGCGCGAGTACCGCCGGATACACCGGAGTTTCCCGCATATAGTCGGGTTTATTTACGTAACTACAACGGTCAACTTATAGTTACGGCCGGCCTTCGCTAGGGCTTCAGTTCGGGGCGTGAACCCCTCCCCTTGACCTTCCAGCAGTGGCCAGGTCTCACACCCTATACGTCCTCTTGCGAGTTTGCAGGGTGCTGTGTTTTTACTAAACAGTCTCCCCAGCCTGCTCTCTGCGGCCCCCTCGAACATTGCTGCTCTACACGGGGCCTCCCTTCTTGCGAACGTACGGGAGCATTTTGCCGAGTTCCTTGACCATGGTTCTCTCGCCCACCTGAGCATACTCTGCCCGCCTACCTGTGTCAGTTTACGGTACGGTCTCTCTTCGATTCCCTAGAGGCTTTTCTCGGCCCCTGATCGCTCTTCCTTCGGTCCCGTAGGACCTCCGTCTGGACTCGACTTGACCCGGACGCGGATTTGCCTACGCCCGGACGCCTTGTCGTTGACACGGGCACATCCGTCCGCCCGCTGAAGCGACCTGAAGCGTCTCCCCTTGGTCAACACCGAAAAGAGGGGCCGGAATATTAACCGGCTCTCCATCGCCTACCCCCTGCGGGTTGAGCTTAGGACCGCCTAACCCTGGGTGGATGAGCCTTCCCCAGGAACCCTGAGGCATACGGTGGGTGAGTTTCTCGCTCACCTCGCGCTACTCATTCCTGCATTCTCTCTTCCGCTTCGTCCGCCAGGGCTTTCGCCCTGACTTCGGCCTAAGGCGGAATGCTCCTCTACCGTCTGTAGGGGCAGGCCTCTGTGCCTGCCCTGATTCTGGATAGACACAGGGGTCTACCCCTACAAACCCGTGGCTTCGGCGCCGAGCTTGACTCCCGCTGAATCTTGGGCGCACTCCCGCTCGACTGGTGAGCTATTACGCACTCTTTAAAGGGTGGCTGCTTCTAAGCCAACCTCCCAGCTGTCTGAGCAGGCGCACATCCTTTCTGACTTAGCTCGGTCTTTGGGGCCTTAGCCGACGATCTGGGCCGTTTCCCCCTCGACGATAAAGGTTATCCCCTACCGTCTGACTCCCGGCAACTACACCGTGGTATTCGGAGTTTAGTTGGAATTGGGTTGCCCCGCATCCATCTAGTGCTCTACCCCCACGGCTGAACTGCCGAGGCTAGTCCCAAAACTATTTCGAGGAGAACAAGCTATCACCGGGGCCCGTCTGGCTTTTCACCGCTACCCACGACTCATCCCGAAACTATTCCACGTTTATGGGTTCGGCCCTCCACGTGGTGTTACCCACGCTTCAGCCTGGTCATGGGTTGATCGCCCGGCTTCGTGCCTACCGCACGTGACTGATCGCCCTGTTCGGACTCGCTTTCGCTCTGGCTTGGTCCCACAGACGAGACTTGGCCTGGCCACGCACGATAGCTCGCAGGATCATACTGCAAAAGGCATGCCGTCAGGCCGCCGGCTCTGCCGTTGGGTATCTTGCGACACCCATGGCTGAGGGTCGGCGGGACCCTCCGACTGTCTGTGAGCGGATGGTTTCAGGTTCTCTTTCACTCCCCTTCCGGGGTTCTTTTCACCGTTCCCTTGCGGTACTGGTCCACTATCGGTCAGCTGGGAGTATTTAGCCTTGGAAGGTGGTCCTCCCGGCTTCACGCCGTAACACGGGTACGACGCTACTTAGGCACGGCCCCAGAGTTGCTCGCCCTTTCGCCTACGAGACTATCACTCTCTCCGGTCGCTCTTTCCAGTGACTTGACTAGCAGTTCGGCTAGAGCTCGCATTTAACCTGCCACGGTCTGCCTCCCGTGGGAAGGCCGGCCTGCAACCCTTCTGAAAAAACGAAGGCAGCCTATAATTTTCAGAAGTTTAGGCTCTTCCGCGTTCGCTCGCCGCTACTGACGGAATCTCCAAAGCCATCTCCCCTGCACTCACCAGAGCGCAGAAGAGATAGCTTTGTATATCTTGATTTCTCTTCCTCGGGGTACTGAGATGCTTCACTTCCCCCGGTTGGCTTCTATTGCTTATGGATTGGGCAATAGATACCGCACCTTCCGTGCGGTGGGTTTACCCCATTGGGAGATCCGCGGATCAAAGCCTGCTCGACGGCTCCCCGCGGCTTATCGCAGTCTGCCACGTCCTTCATCGCCTCCAGCTGCCAAGGCATCCACCGTCCGCCCGTACTGAGTTTGCGCGATGTAATGCACTCTATTCACTTTTCAAAGATCGAAGATAAACGCCCCTATCTTGAGCGTGAGGTAAGGGGTATTATAGCACGGAGGGAAAACAATGTCAAGGCGATGCGGAGGGGCATCACCGATTGCTCTTCTGAAGCTCTTGTCTGAAACTAGACGGAGTGTGAAAGGTCCTCGAGATCACCTTCTAAGCGCACAGGTGCATCCCCCCATAGCCCTTCTAGATCATAGAAGCGCCTGAGCTCTTTTTGGAAGATATGCACGATCAGATCGCCGTAATCCAGCACGATCCAGTTCTTCGATTCCCACCCCTCTGAACGCAAGATCTCCCGTGGCAATCTCTCTAATATATTGTCGGCGATGGCTTTGACTTGCTTGGGATTGTCTCCCTGGGTGATGACAAAGAAATCTGTGGGGATAGAGAACTCTCGCATGTCTAAGATCACCGTCTGCTCACCTTTCTTCTCCGCGATGAGCGCGATGATCTCTCGCAAGGTTCTTTCTGTATCGAGCTCGAGGGTTCCGATCTTCATGAATAATTTATTATTACTTTTCGGGGAGCTGGAAATCATGTCCAAGGATGAGAATCACGTCGGCGCCCTCGCCGGTCACACCCTTGGCTCCCAAGCCCCGCATCGTGGTGGCCACCTCATCGGGTTTGACGACTTTGAAGAGACTGCGCAGGCTCCGTTCCTTCAGGAGCTCTATTTTTCTAGGGTCACTCGTTATATCTATAATATAGCTGTCTGTATAATCGAAACGGTCGGCGTTGCCGATATGTACAACCGAAAACCCTTCGTTGCGCAACAGTTCGCTGACCCGACGGGCTAACCCCGTTGCCCCTGAACCGTTGAGCACTTTGATACGCACTTCATCCGCCGTTACTATGTCGAGTCCACGGAGCATCTTATTGACCAACTGTGCAGTGCGCACTGGATCAGGTTCAATGTAGCAGCCCCCTTCTTGGAGTGGCTTACAGACCGATTCTCCCGGAACTTGCTTGATCTGCAGGTGTTCGGGGCGCAGGTTTTGTAGCCTCTGCGCCAGGCGATAGATAGAGACGGGGGCCAAGTTCGTCTTGATGTGCTGCTGGGCGGTCGTGACCATCTGCTGCAAGCCGTTAAGCGATTGTTCACGTACTCCCTGTCGTAGAAAGGCTTCCAAGAGCTGGCGCTGGCGTTGCAGCCGACCTAAGTCGCCCGTGATACTGTCGCGATAGCGTATATACCCTAGAGCTGTCTTGCCATCCAAGCGTTGGTTTCCAGCGGGGATATCAATAGGAGGCTTGGTCTTGTCGTCTTTCAGTGGCTTTTCCACGTTGACTGCCACGCCTCCCGCCAAGTCCACGAGTTTTTCAAATCCGTTATAGTCCACGACGACATAATATTTAATCTCTATACCCAGAAAATTCGAGATGACCTTGCGCGCGAGCTCGGCTCCGCCGAACGCATAGGCAGCATTCACTTTCTCTACGCGCCCATCAGGAAATTTCACATGCGTATCACGTGGGATCGCTAAAAGACGCACATCGCCTTCACGGAGGCTGGCGACAAAGATCGTATCGCTGCGTTGAGCTGATACCCCTTCTACATAGTCAATGCCTAATACTAAGACCTGCACGCGCTCTTCTAATGGGGGAGATTCGACACGGCTCTTAAACCACCAATAGCCCGCAGCGCTCACGGCAACAGAAAGGAGCAAGAGAAAGGAAAGAACGAGAACTCGACGCCGTTGTATAGCTTGTCTTCTCCGACTGTGGATCACTTTCACCTCATTGCCTAAAGAGTAGCGCAAGCCACGCTCAAAGTCAACCCCGTCCCGAGAAAAATATGGGTGAGAGCAGGGTCGCTTGTCCCGCTCCTGCTGGGAACTTCGTCCTGCACAACGAGTATATAGTGACCGTGAAACACAGAGCTGGACAGCAGACCGAAGATAAAAGCACTGCGTCCAAGACCTCCACGCTTCTGCTATAATAGCGTCGGGGCCGAGAGCCTACAGGACACCGGGAGGTGACCAGCAATGGAAAGCATCGTGCGTGAGATCACGCGTGAGCTCAAAGAAGCCCAAGTTCGTGATAAGTATCGTCCCATCGCGTTTGAAGAGTATTTGAAGATGGTCTTTGAGGATCCCCGCTTGGTGCGCAACGCGTACCAACGGTTGTATGACATGATCCTCAGCCATGGCACCCATATCGCCAAAGTACACGACAAAGAGACGATCCGCTATAACTTTTTCGACGACCCCTTTGGCAAGGGCGAGGATGCCATTTACGGCATTGACGAGGCCCTGAAGAATTTAGTAGACACGCTCAACGCTGCAGCCAAAGGCTTGGGACCCGATCGCCGAGTCATTCTGCTGCACGGACCCGTAGCAACAAGTAAGTCTACTATCGGTCGGCTCTTGCGCCGCGGGCTCGAAGAGTACTCCAAGACCGATGATGGCCGTCTCTATACGTTCGAGTGGGATGTCTCGGATTTTCACGATGAGCCCACTGATGTCGTTCCCTGTCCAATCTTCGAGGAGCCGCTGCGACTCATCCCCCAAGAACAGCGCACGCGCATTGTCCAACAGCTCAACGAGATATTCAGAGAAAGATATCACGCCGAATATGAGCTGCGCGTCGAAGGGGATCTCTGCCCGAAGTGTCGTTTCTACTTCAATCGCTTGATGAAGCTCTACGAGGATGAGCTTGACAAAGTCTTGGCGCACGTCACCGTGCGGCGCTTAGTCTTGAGCGAGAAGGATCGCCGGGGCATCGCTACTTTTGAGCCCAAAGACAAGAAAAACCAAGACGAAGAAGAACTGACCGGCGGCATGAACTGGCGCTTGGTGCAGGTCTACGGCAGCGATTCTGACCCCCGTGCTTTCAATTATGACGGCGAGCTGTGCATTGCCAATCGCGGCATTTTTGATGGCGAAGAACTGCTGAAGCTCCAAGAAGAGTTTCTTTATGACTTCTTGCACGCGACACAAGAGCACGTCATCAAGCCGAAGAAGAACCCCCGCATTGACATTGATACGGTCATCTTAGGGCGCACCAATAACCCGGAGTACAAGCGCGTCAAGAGCAACGAAAAGATGGAAGCCTTTAACGACCGCACGCGCAAAATTGATATCCCCTACGTGCTGCGCAAGTCCGACGAAGAGCGCATCTACAGAAAATTCTTTGGCAAGAATCGTGTCTGGGGCAAGCATATCGCCCCGCACACCTTGGAGATGGCGGCGCTCTGGGCGGTGTTGACCCGTCTAGAAGAGCCCGGCGCGGACATTTCGGTTCTGCAAAAAGCCAAAGTCTACGATGGTGAGTCTATACCGAACCGCACTGTTGATGTCAAAAAGATCATAGAAGAAGCCCAAGGGGAAGAAGGTTTCTTCGGCATCAGCCCGCGCTATGTGATTGATATGATCAGCAAAGCGTTAGTCAATGACGTCGAGGGCTGTATCAATCCGTATCGGGTGCTGGCGATGTTGGAAGACAATCTGCCCCATCACTCCGGCATTGACGAGAACTGTGTGGAAGAGTACAAAGAGTACATTGAGCAAGTGAAAGAAGAGCTGTCAGCCATCTGTCAGGAAGAAGTCCGTCGTGTCATCAGCCATGACCCTGATGAACTGCGCCAAGTCGGGCAAAAATACTTAGATCATGTCATGGCCTATCTCAACGATGAGAAGGTGGAAGATCGCTACACTGGCGAGGAGATGGAGCCGGACGAAGAGTTCATGCGCTCTATCGAGAAGCAGATCGGAGTCACCGAGGCGCAGAAAGATGACTTTAGACAGGAGATTTCTAACTGGATCAGCGAGCGTGCCCGCAAAGGCGAGCCGTTTAACCCAGAACACAATGATCGTCTACGGCGAGCGCTGGAGAAGAAGCTCTGGGAAGACAAGAAACACAATATCAATTTTACGGCGATGGTCAGCGACAAGACCACCGATCCGGAGCACAAGCGTCGCAAGGCCGAATGGATCGAGCGCCTCAAGAGTGAGTACAAATACTGCGACGTCTGTGCCGAGAATGTCATTGACTATGCCGGCGCGGAGGTCGCGCGCGAAGAACTCGAAGAACGCGAGAGCCGCATCAGCTAAGGCGCACCGGAGTGCGTCGTGCCCTTACTAAAATAACGGTGCGGCGCCGAGGAGGCTGAAACAATGCCCAAGCGCATCTTGAAAGACCTTGAACGCTTCAAAAAGATCGTGCGTGGCGAGATCCGCAAGAACCTCAAAGAACTCATTGAGACCGGATCGATCGTGGGGCAAAAGGGTGGCGATATCGTCAAAGTTCCCATTAAATCCATCCGAATTCCTCAGTTCCGATATGACCCACACGAGCAAGGCGGTCTCGGAGCAGGCGACGGCGAGATCGGTGAGCCAATCCAGTTTGATCCGGACCAAAACGGAGTGGGGCAAGCTGGTCAGGGGCCGGGCCCGCACTTTCGGGAAGTCGAGATCGAAGTCCGCGAGCTGGCCGAGATCCTAGGCGAAGAGTTGGAGCTGCCGAAAATTGAACCGAAGGGCCACAAGCACGTTCTCAGCGGGGATGAAGAATACGAAGACGTCTCGACCGTCGGCCCGAAGGCGCTCTTAATGAAACGCCGGGCTTTTCAAAAAGGACTGCTGCGGCAGATGCTTATGGGGGGCCCCGACGGCCACAAAATGCCCGAGGCAGTTATCGTGACGCCAATCAAGGAAGATATGCGCTATCTCTACAGCCAGCCCCGTGAATCGCCGGAGGCCAACTGCGTGATTCTCTTTATGCGCGACGCCTCCGGCTCGATGTCCGGAGAGAAGACCGAGATCATCCGCCAAGAAAACTGGTGGATTGACCTGTGGCTGCGCACGAACTATAGAAACGTAGATAGAGTTTATATCTTGCATGACTACGAAGCCCAAGAGGTCAACGAAGATGATTTCTACAGTCTCAGCACCGGTGGCGGCACACGGATCAGTGCCGCGTATGAATTGTGCGACCGCATTATTGACCGGCGCTATGACCCGCGCCAGTGGAATATCTATGCCTTTCACTTCAGCGATGGTGAAAACTGGATCGGCGACACCGAAAACGCTTGTGTGCCGCTCTTGCGCGACCAGCTCCTCCCCAAAGTCAATCTCTTTTGCTATGGACAAGTCACGCTGGGGCGGCGCTCACCGGGCTTGCACTTGGTGAAGCTCAAAGAGCGCATGGAAGAGCATGACCGTCTGGTCACGTCGATCATCTCCGATCGCGAAGATATTTTACAGTCCATTAAAGAGTTCTTGGGCAGGGGACGTTAAAACAGTTAGCCGTGTCAGCTGTGAGGCTGCAAAGATGATAGCGAAGAAAGTTCGTGAACTGGAGAGACTGCGCACGGAGGCGCGACGACTTGCTGAGCGCGCCGGGCTAGACCCGTGGCCCGTAATCTTTGGCATTGTGGATTACAGCCAGCTCAACGAATATTCGGCCTATGACGGCTTCCCCGAACGGTTCCCGCACTGGTCCTTCGGCATGAGCTATGACTATTTCCGCAAACGCTCAGCTTACTCGGGGTGGTGGACCTATGAATTAGTGCTGAACACCAACCCGGCCATCGCCTACTTGCGCGAGAGCAACACACCCGTCGAAAACAAGGGGGTCATGCTCCACGTGTACGGACATGTTGACTTCTTTAAGCACAATCGCTGGTTCACGAAAACCCCCAAAGATATGATTAAAGTCATGCACACGCACGCCGAGCGCATCGAAGAGTATATGAACAAGTATGGCGTGACCGAAGTGGAGTCCTTTGTCGACAAAGCGCTCTCTCTCCAGTATGAGATCGACCAACATGCTCCTTTCATTAAACGCCGGTGGAGCCGACAAGTTCTTGATGAGCAGGAAAAAGAGCCCGTCCGTATCCCCGTCAAGCGCGACTACATGGATCGCTTCGTTAACCCGCCCCAATGGGTTGATGAACGGAGAATCAAGCTCAAGCAAGCCCAAGAGAGGGTCAGACAGCTTCGGGATGAGGCGGACTTGGCCAAACCGCACAAGGATGCCTTGTGGTTCATCATGAAGTACGGGCGGTTAGAGAACTGGCAAAAAGATATCTTGGCCATGGTTCGCGAAGAGTCGTATTATTTCGTCCCGCAAATCCAGACGAAGATCATGAACGAAGGCTGGGCCATGTATTGGCAGTCCAAGCTCATGGCCGATTTCGCTGCGCCCAACGAGTTCGTAGATCACGCGGACATGGCCAGCAAGGTCTTGGCAGGCGGTGTGGTCAATCCCTATGCGTTAGGGAAGCTGATCTGGGAGGACATCAAAGATCGTTGGGACAAGGGTCGCTTCGGGCGCGACTGGGAGTTGTGCAAAGACTCTGAAAAGAAGAAAAAATGGGATACCAAGGCCAACTTGGGCACGGAGAAACTCTTTGAAGTGCGGCGCAACTATAACGACGTCACGTTCTTAGCTGAATTTTTCACCGAAGAACTCTTTGAAAGACTGAAGCTGTTCACGTACGAATACATCCCTGAGACGGGGGCTTATCACATTACCTCCCGCGACTTTGCAGACGTCAAGAAGAAGCTGCTCTTCCAACACACGAATCTCGGACGCCCCATGATCAAAGTCGCAACGGGCAACTACGGCAACAAAGGCGAACTCTTGCTCTTGCACTTGTATAATGGCGTAGGGTTGAATCTCGATGAGGCGAAAGATGTGCTCAAGAATATTTACTATATGTGGGGCCGCCCCGTGAATCTCAAGACGATCATCAAGAGAAAGGTCAAGGACCCCGATCCCACGCGCAATCGCATCCATCCGGAGCGGCCGCTCACGGCCGTCACGGAAGAGCAGGGAGTGCTCTTGCGCTACGATGGCGAGAGCCTGCGCGAGCTGGCTCTTGGGCCAGATGAAGTGGGAGACATCCGTCTCGATGAAGACTACAGCACGATTCCCAAGGAGTGGATCGGTTAGGTTGTGCGGCAAACACTCTCTGTTTTGAAAATTCTGGTCTTTGGCATTTTGGCCCTCTCGCTCGTTTTTATCTATTTCCAAGGGCAGATCGCTGTCGTCCAAGACGAAAAGTATCTGTTGGGCACGTACTTTCGTATTAGAGCACACAGTCGCTCCCGCGAACAAGTTGAGAGAGCTGTGCAAGCAGCCTTTGAGGAAGCCGAACGCCTCGCCGAGGAGTTCAGCCGCACCGGAGCGGGATCAGTAGGGGAGCTCAATCGTCGGGGTTTCCAAGAGCCGGTCAAGCTTTCCGATGATGTACTTACTGTTTTTGCAGCCGCACAAAAATATCGCGAGCTAAGTCAAGGCGCGTTCGATCCAACTATCGGCAAGATCGTAGACAGCTGGGGATTCACCCAAGACTGGGATCGCACTGGCGTCGGGCGCATCCCTGCACCAGCAGTGCTTCGACCGTTGCTAGAAAACACTCGCGATTTCTCAATTGATCTGGTGACAAAGACAGGACAACTGAGCAGTGCCAGCGTCGAAATCGATTTCGGTGGCATCGCCAAGGGCTATATCGTTGATCGCGTTGTAGACATCTTGAAAGAAAGCGAGCTCGATAGCGCATTGGTAGACGCTGGAGGGAACATTCGGGCCTTCAACAGCCATCCCCGTCGAGTGCTGTGGTGGGAGGACCGTCGGCCTTTTCGTATTGCCGTGCAACACCCTCGCGATGAGCAGAAAGTCTTGGGGGTGTTGGAGATCTGGGGAGAGCGTGCCCTGGCGACATCGGGAGACTATCAGCGATGTTTTTTCGCCGACGTTGTGGGAAATATCTTCCCCTGCCGCTACGCGGACGAACCCGGCAAGACTCGGTATCATCATATTATTGACCCCAAGACGGGGATGCCGGCCCGCGGCCTTATCAGCGCTACCGTTCTTGCCCCAACAGCAATGGCAGCTGATGCCCTCAGCACGGCGGTCTTCGTCTTGGGGCCAGAGAAGGGGCTAGAGCTTGTTGAACGTCTAGACGACATTGAGTGCATAATGGTGACCGACGAGGGGCGCATCTTGACATCGTCCGGGCTCAAAGATATAAACTTCCCAGTGGAGTTGCCGTGAACGAGTTGTGGAGGACAGTGAACAGATATTTGACCTGGGGCGATTACATCGTGATTGGCCTGGTGTTCGTGGGGGCTGCGGCGACAGTTTCCTTGCTGCACAGGCCTGTTGAGGCTGGAGGGCAGTGGGCCTTAGTACGCCTGGATGGGAAGATAGTCGAGCAATTGCCCTTGGGGGAGGACCGAGAGATAACGATGAGCGGCCCTGCTGGAGAGACAGTTATCCAAGTGCACGCGGGGCGTGTCCGCGTGGTGGCATCACCGGGGCCGCAGCAAGTCTGTGTCCGCCAAGGATGGATCCAAAAACCGGGCGAAGCCCTTATTTGTGTGCCCAATCGCGTGACGATAGAGATCCCCGGCAATTCCGGCATTGACGCGATCGCGCGCTAACATGCCCTTCCGCACGAAGTTGACATCACCCTACACCCGTGGCACGCTCCCCGAAGCCTGGCTGCTCAAGAGAATTCTCTTTGCGGCCCTGTTAGCGTTGGGCATGGTGCTGTATGTGCTCGAAGGGCTCTTCCCGCCGTTGGTGCCCGTGCCGGGAGCCAAGCTGGGGCTGTCTAATATTCTAGTGCTCTTCACCATGCTCTTTTTGGGATATGGGGAAGGCATTCTGTTGGCCATTGCGCGGAGCGTTTTGGGGAGTTTTATCGCGGGGACGCTGCTGGCTCCGGGGGCGTTATTAAGCCTATCGGGAGGGGTGGTGAGCGCTCTGATAGTAGCTCTGAGTTTGCGCTATCTACGTCCGCCGTTGGGGCTTGTGGGAGTGAGCATCTTAGGAGCGATTGCGCACAACGTCACCCAGCTGTGTGTAGCGTATTTTCTGTTTATTCAGATCAAGGGGCTCTTTTACTATCTGCCGTTTATGGTGATAGTGGGACTGATCAGCGGGCTGGTGACCGGGCTGATCGCCATTTATCTCTTTGAACGATTGGGCCGCGAGCTGGGATTGTCATATAATAATGAGAGCGCACTCAGCTGACAGCTGAAAGCTTTATTATGATCTGGGCTGAAGGGCTTACGCGTCGCTTTGGAGATCGCGTCGCTGTGGAAGATCTCTCTTTAGCGATCGCTGCGGGTGAAGTCTTTGGGTTGCTGGGCCCCAACGGTGCAGGCAAGACGACTACCGTGAGAATGCTCGCAGGTCTGCTCGCTCCCACTGCCGGGCGGGCGACGGTCGCCAACGTTGATCTCTGCTGCGAGCCCCAGCGCGTCCGCTCCCTCGTGGGCATCTTGCCCGAGCACCCCGGACTCTACGAAAAACTCTCGGCTTGGCACAATCTGAAATTCTACGCTGATCTTTATGGTCTCTCTCACCCCGAAGCTCAGGTCGAAAAGTATCTGAGCTTACTGGGGCTGTGGGAGCGCCGCTTTGACCCCGCCAGTACCTTCTCCAAGGGCATGAAGCAGAAATTGGCGATTGCGCGGGCGCTTTTGCACGAACCGAAAGTGCTCTTCCTCGACGAGCCGACCTCAGGGCTCGATCCCGAGTCCGCTAAGACCGTGCGCGACTTTATTACGCAGCTTGCCTCAGAGAAACGCGCCATCTTTGTGTGCACGCACAATCTCTACGAAGCCGAGCAGCTCTGCACGCGCATCGGGCTGATCAAGCGCCGTCTGATCAAAGTCGGCTCGCCGCTAACCCTCAAGCGCGAGCTCTACGGGCGCCAGATCGTCATAGACCTCAAAGAGCCCCTCGCTCTTTCAGAAGATTTGCAGCTGCCCTTCGTGCGCGATGTGCAGACTGATGGGACAAGACTTCTGATGCAGTTGGACACCCCTGAAGAGCATACCCCTGCTCTCATCCGGAAGTTGGTCGAGTTGGGAGCCCAGATTCAATGGGTGCGCGAGCAAGATCGCTCTTTGGAAGAGGTCTATCTCGAATTGATCGCGGAGGAAGAAGCAAGATGAGCCAGCGCGTCAGGGTCTTGATGCTCAAAGAATGGCGTGAAGTTCTCAAGAGCAGCAAGACCATCTGGATCGGGACAATCGCCCTCCCTGCGCTCTTTCTCGGCTTCTCCGTCTACCTGATGCTGACCCTCGGCGATTTGCACGACACTGATATGGAAAACTTGGCGCATCTTGTTGGGGCGCTTTTCAATCTGCCTTTGCTCTACTTCATGATGTTCCCCATGGTCATCCCCATCTCCGTGGCCGTCTATGCCATCATCGGGGAAAAAGAACAAAAGAGCTTGGAGCCGTTGCTGGCAACCCCCTTGACAATCTCCGAGCTGTTTCTAGGGAAAGCGTTAGCTTCGGTCATTCCGGCGGTTGGTGTCACGTGGGCCGCTTTTGGGCTCTTCGGGCTATTTATGAAGTTGCTTTTGCCACCGCCGGTGGTCACGCGCGCGCTGGGGGAATTCGGCACGGCATGGCTGCTGACGATCTTGCTCTTCACCCCTTTGACTGCGGTCTTGATGGCTACTGCTTCGATGATCATCGCCACGCGCGTGAGCGACGTGCGGGCGGCGTATCAATTGAGCAGCTTTGTGATGCTCCCTATTCTCTTGCCGGCGATCTTCTTTGCTACCCAGCAAGCCCTCACGAATGTCACGCTGATCGCTGCGCTCTGCGGGGCGATCTTTCTCTTTGATGTGGTCCTGCTCAGTGTGGCCGTCAAGCTCTTCCGACGGGAAGAGATCTTGACTCGCTGGGGCTAACTATGTCTTTGGTAAGCCCTTCCCAGGTGCGCGATCTACTCGCTCAACACAGAATTCGTCTGAAGAAGAGCTTGGGCCAGCACTTCCTCGTCGATGAAAATGTCCTCAAGAAAATTATTGCTGCTAGCGGAGTAGGCCGTGATGATGTAGTCGTCGAGATCGGCGCGGGGATCGGGACGCTCACCCAACAATTAGCCCAGCGGGCTCAACGTGTTGTCGCCGTGGAGATTGACGCCCGCTTCATCCCCCTGTTACAGGAGCATCTTCAAGGCTACTCCAACGTGTATGTGGTCCACCAAGATTTTTTGACATTCGATCTGCAGGCGGTCGCGCCGGAGCGCAAGATCACCGTCGTCGGCAACCTGCCCTACGGCCTGACAGCCCCCATCGTAGAAAAGCTCGTCGAAGCGCACAAAGTTTTACAGTCTGCGACACTGCTGATCCAGCGTGAAGTTGCCCAAAAGCTCTGCGCCGCGCCGGGCACGCGCGCCGCCAGCGCCATGACTGTCTTCGTCCACAGCTTCGCCGATGTCCACAGGCTGCTGTCGGTCTCGCGCCACGTCTTCTTCCCCAAGCCGGACGTAGACTCCACTCTGATACGCCTGAAATTTCGCGAGCAGCCTGTCTTTCAAGCTCCGGAAGGGCTTTTCTTGCAGGTCATGCGCGCGGCCTTTAATTTACGGCGCAAGACGCTCAGACAATCTCTCACCCAATCACCGCTCTTGGCACTGCCCGCCCAGGCAGCCCTCAAAGCCTTGGAGCAAGCTCAACTCGATCCCCAGCGCCGGGGCGAGACCCTTTCTATCGAAGAGTTTGATCGGCTGGCACAAGCCCTCTCTGGGATGCTCTAGCCACGCTATTGCGCAGCACGCCGATCCCAACGATCTCGACCTCGACAACATCTCCGGGCGCAAGCGGCCCCACCCCTGCTGGGGTTCCGGTCGCGATGACGTCCCCGGGCTCAAGGGTCATGAAACTCGTGATCTCCTCAATGATCTGGGGAACAGTAAAGATGAGCTGCGACGTATCAGAGTGCTGGCGGACCTCTCCGTTGACGCGGGTCTCTATCGTAAGGACCTCCGGCAGTTCATCAAGAGAGACCAAAGCAGGCCCCAGAGCTGCTGACGTATCAAAGCCCTTAGCACGCACCCAGTTCAGCTCCCACGACTGAGCGACACGATCTGAAATGTCGTTAAAACATGTGTACCCCCAAATGACTCTGTGGGCATCTGAGGCTTTGACGCGCTGGCACCGCTCTTTGATCACGACGGCTAATTCGCCCTCGTAGTCCACTCTGGAAGAGTCGGGCAGGTAGATCGTCTCTTCCGGGCCGATGAGGGCCGAGGGGGGTTTGAGAAAGAGCGCAGGGCGTTCGGGAAGCTTGCGCCCCATCTCCTGGGCGTGATCACGATAATTGACCCCAACGCAAACGATCTTGGTCGGCTGCGCTGGCGGGAGCAGCTTCAGGGCGGCGATCGGACGGCGCTCCCCGTTGGCGAGCGCGGTCTCCCCGAGGAGCTCAGCGAACCGCGCCTGTCCCTCAGAGAGAAACCGGACCCAGCGCATGATAGCTCAAGAAGGGCACGGAAAGCAGCCCGCGTGATTCACGGGCGAAGGTAGTCGTTGCGGGCCGGTGACGACGGCCCAGACCTATCTCCGTGAGCCAGCCCCACAGGGCATGCAAGCCTAACAACGGCGTCCAGAATATAAAAATCCAGGGAGCCCACCATCTTTGCCAGGGCTGCGGCGCTGGAGCAGGTGGGCAAGCACCAGGCAAGCCGACGGGTTTGTTGACCCCTTCCAGTTTCAGACGCTGGTCAACTGTTTGATAGGTCCCGGCGGCATCCTGCGGAGAAGAAGGGCTACACGGTGCAGGAGCCAGCGGGGGGAAGAGCGCCAGCAACATTCCATTCAAGCCCAAGAGTATGATAAGAGCCAAGGCGTAGAGTGCGCTATGCACGCGGATGGCGCTTCGGGCCAAGCTCTTGGTCCATACTTTTGCATGTTCCAGCTCAACGCGCCGCCTGTGTGCAAGCTGTTGCCCACAGGCGTGACAGGCCAAGGCATGTTGGGAAACTTCGGTCAGCGTCCAGTCGTCTGGGTTTGGAGGGCGATCTCCAACACGCCATATGTCGGGAAGGCGTCCCTTCAAATAAGCGTGTAGAATAGCTCGTGAGGGGTGCACATTCCCAGGAGCGATGTCCCCAAGTGGCTTGAGCAACTCGACAAACCAGCTATCGCGCTGATGTTCTTTCATACTGGGCTCCTTGTTTGTGTGTTATCTCTCAGCTCTTCATAAATAGCACGCACGCGCTCTTTGACGCGCGACGGATTGAACTCTTTCCCCACCAGCTCGAAGATCTCATCCCATTTGAGATATGTGCCACTGAGTTTTTCAATGGTCAACTCGCTCAACTCGATGGCCCTGCGTTTGATCGCCTGCACGAGCCACTTTCGCTTGGAGCGATCATCCGTTGGCGTCTTATAGTAATGACTGAACAGATAGACGAGCAGGCCTCGCACATGGTCGGGGTCATAGCGGCGCTTCGCATATCCAAAGGCCAGCCACCGTCGCGCTTGGTCCAGATCGCCATCTAAGCTCAAAAAAACTTCCATGTCTTGGGGATGCAGATCGGTACACCGAATCAGATGCTCCGCATATGCCAAGCGTGCCCGTTGGCAGAGCGTACTCAGGTCGTTTTCCATGGAAGACTGCAATCCGGTGCTCGTGCACAGGATGCCGACCTGCATCCTAGCATATTATAACTATGGGCGTCCAGTTTCTGACAGTTTTTGCTCGTGTCCGATTGACAGGGCTGATCTGAACAGTTATAATTTTTTTGTTGGCCGAGGTGGCGGAACTGGCAGACGCGCGGGACTCAAAATCCCGTGGGGTTCACCCCCCGTGTGGGTTCGACTCCCTCCCTCGGCACCACAAACGAATACTATGAGATCACTACTCTGCCGTCTCGTTCTTCTTTTTATTAGCTCCAGCGCCCTCGCCAATGCCCAATCTCTCTCGAAAGACCATCAGCTTCAGCCGCAGCTGCGCGAGAGCTTGCCCCTCATCAGCGTGGATCGTGTCTGGACAGAATTGGGCATCACCGGCAAGGGTGTCTCCATCGTCGTCATTGACGACGTCAGTACTGCCAATAACGACCAACGCTGCTCTCAGCTCCACGGCCTGCCCGTCAGCGAGATCGCGCAGGCCGTCGCCCCCGACGCAACCGTGTTATCGTTCGATGTCGCTGCAGTCTGGGACGATAACGTCGAAGGCTGTGTCTTCGCCAACGTCGAAGAGGGATTGCGCTGGGCAGTGCGCATCGCAGCTGAGCATAACGTGCGCGTGGTCAATCTGAGCTTTGGCGGAGACGCGCTCCCTAGCCCATGCCAAGGGTCCGGCGGAGGAGAGAGGGAAATCCGGGCGCTCTTTCAATCTGGTATAGTTGTCGTCGCCGCCGCAGGCAATGACGGCCTAACCTCAGCGATCTCCGCCCCCGCGTGCTTGCCCGAAGTTATATCTGTGGGCGCGACATACGACACCTCCGGCCAACGGATAGACTCAGAGATCTGCAGCGAAAGCTCGACCGTGGACTGGCTCGCCTGCTACTCCAATCGCGCGTCTTTTCTCGATGTCGTAGCTCCAGGGACAACGATCTCGACCCCCAGCAGTGCGAACTTTGGCGGGACCTCTGCCGCTGCCCCTTTCGTAACCGGTGTCGTAGCGCTCATGCTCTCAGCCAATCCTGATCTCACCCCTGAGCAAGTCAGAAAAATCTTACGAGAGACCGGCGACCCGGCATATGATCCGATCAATGACTTCTATTTCCCGCGTGTCAACGCTTACCAAGCCGTGCAAGCTGTTTTAGTCTCTTCCCCGCCCAACCAACCACCGAGGCCCGTCAAGTCCCCGGAGCAGATCTTTGATATCAACAAAAACGGGCACATAGACGACCTTGAGATTCTGGCTGCCCTGGACTTCTGGGCCCGCCAACAAGTGATCCCTGAGCTAGGCGTGCTGGCAGACCTTGAGATGGTGCGCCTGCTCGACTTATGGGCGACCGGCACTTAGGGGGTCAACCTCGTGCGATCCCTGGGGAAGAAGGACGCCTCGCGCACGTTCGCTAGATTCAATAACTGCATCGTGAGGCGTTCAGCCCCGATGGCAAAGCCCCCATGCGGTGGCATCCCGTACTGAAAGACTTCAAGATAAAACTCAAAGTTCGTCGGGTCGAGGCCGCGCTTTTGAATATTGTGTACCAACCGTTCGTACTCGTGGATACGTTGTCCTCCCGTTGTGATTTCCAGACCCTTATAGAGCAGATCGAAGCTGCGCGTGAGCGCCGGGTTCTGCGGGTCGGGCATGGCGTACATCGGACGCTTCTCCACAGGATAGTGTGTAACGAAGAGCAGTTCGCACCCCAGTTCTTCTTGGGCATAGCGACAGAGGAGCCGCTCCGACTCCGGGTCCAGATCGCCTGCAGTGTTTTTATTAAACTTCTCTTTCAGAATCGCTCGTGCTTCAGCGAGTGTCAGCTGGGGAATGCTTTCCGGCACCTGAGGTACCGTCGCTTCAGAGAGTGCCAGCTCTTTCGCACAGCGCGTCTTCACGCGCTCGAACATAGACTGGAGCAACCGGGCTTCGAGGGTTAATAAGTCTTGCTCGCTCTCGATGAACCCCATCTCGATGTCTAAGCTAATATACTCGTTCAGATGTCGCGTGGTGCTATGAGGCTCGGCGCGGTAGACCGGGCCGACTTCGAAGACGCGCTCAAACCCAGCCCCGACGAGCATTTGCTTATAGAATTGCGGGCTCTGTGCTAAATATGCCCTGCGCTCGAAGTACTGGACAGGGAAGAGCTCCGTTCCGCCCTCAGTGCCGGAGGCGACGATCTTGGGGGTGTGCACCTCAAGAAAGCCCTCTTGAGTGAGAAACTCGCGAAAACCGTGAATTAATTCGGCTTGCACTCGGAAGATCGCACCGATTTCTGGGTTTCTTAAGCTGAGCACTCGATGGGTCAGCAGCGTCTCGAGCTTGGTGTCGAGCACGCGGTGGGGGCGATTGACTTGGATAGGCAAGGTGCCAGCGGGTGTGCGCACAATCTTCAGCTCGTGTACCTCGACTTCGCAGCCGTGAGGGGCCCTGCTATCAGGCCGCACCTGGCCAGTCAGCTCTATCACGGCTTCTTCTTGCAATTGCTTCACAAGGTCGGGACGATCATAGAGCACCGTCTGGATTAGGCCCGAGCGGTCGCGCAGCACAACAAAACAGAGCTTGCCTAAGGGGCGCAGATTATTGATCCAGCCTTGCAGGAAGACCGTCTCGCCGATCTTTTTCGGCACTTCACACGCCAGAGTGCGCCTCACAGAAGATCCCTCCATATGAAAAATCCCTTCGTCCGCTCAGGGACGAAAGGGCTGCCGACTACCCGGCTGGTAAGACCTTCCGCGGTGCCACCCTGGTTCTCTCACTTTTGAGTGAGAGCACTCGTTGCGAAGCTGTCACGGGCTTCTTCCGTCCGCGTCTACTAGGCTCGGCGCAGCCGTTCGGGCGGCGGCTCCGGGGCGTCTTTCAGTCAGCACGGCTCAAGAAGCCTCTCAGCTTCTAGGCTTCTCTCTCTGTGAGCGGAGGCTGACGTACTCTTCCCCTTCACAGCCTTTGCAAGAAGAGCATTCTAAGAGTTATACTATGCTTTGTCAAGCTGAACACCCTCTGTGTGGGCGAAGCTGCTGCGAGGAGATCGTCGTCGAGGATCTTCTGTTCAAGAATTTTAAGACGTGAAAGTCCAAGAGCTGCCCGATGAGTTCTTTAATCCCACAAACAGCTGGGCAAGTAAGTTGCAGAATCTATGACAATTCAGTATTGATAGAGACTGTGAAAAAGCTCAGATGGGTGGTCATCGCTAGTCTCGGTGTGCTTGTCGCTTGTGGGAGTCTCTTGATCTCTCGGCCAGGCTCCCCTCCGCGGAGCGAGCGCGCTGTGTCTGTAGTGCGCCCGGCTCATCCAGAGAAGCCGTCGTCTGTGCTCTCGGCCTTGGGGAAGAGACCATCCCTAGAAGACGTGCAGGATCTTTATTATCAAGGGCAGCGTCAGCTCTATAACTCAACGCGCGGCGAAGAGTATCTTCGAGCGCGGGAGTTGCTTCAGGACGCGCAAGCCCTGCTTGCTCAACTCAGCGATGCGATCAGCGAGATTGACAGACTCTATTGGCAAGCTCGCTTAGAGTTTGAGTTGGGCACCTGGTATCAAGGGGCGGCTTGGGAAGACGACAGTAAAGCACAAGAAGCTTTGCCGTACTACGCGGCAGCCGAGCAGCTAGCCGTAAAACTCGTTCAGCAAGCCCCGAATTTCTCAGATGGCCATCGGCTACTCGGAGAGACCCGGATGCGCATTATTAGTCTGAAGAGCTGGTTCCATGCGCTGGCCGGTGCGGGAGCGGCTAGAGGCGCTTTAGAGAGAGCGTTAGAACTTGATCCCCGCAACGCGGAGGCCCGCTTAGCATTGGGGGTGTACTATCTCTACGCCCCGCAACCTCTGGGAGGAAGCGCGGAGAGAGCCCTGCTAGAGTTTCAACACGCTGACAGTCTTACTACTGGTGAAACGGTCCGTTTTCTCTTGCAGCGCTGGCAGGGAGTCGCTTATGCGAAACTTGGGAAGATCGCAGAAGCCCGTGAGGCCTTTCTCAAGGCGTTGACCATCTATCCCAAAAGCGCTTGGGATCAAAACGAGCTGAGAAAACTACACTGAGAGCGACCAAGGGGGCTTAGTATGGACAAAGTTTCTCAATATATTGACGAGCATCGAGACGAGTTCGTAGAACGTCTGAAGAGACTGTTGAGACAGCCCAGCGTCGCCGCGCAGAATGTAGGAATGGAGCCGTGCGCCGAGCTCGTCGAGCAGATGCTCAAAAGCGTTGGGTTTGAGACCAGAGTGCTGCCCACTGACGGCTTCCCCGTCGTCTACGGCGAGCTGCAAGGCGAGAGCGACAAAGTTCTAATGTTCTATGATCACTACGACGTCCAGCCTCCAGAGCCGTTAGAACTGTGGGAGTCCGACCCCTGGGACCCCCAAATTCGTGAGGGGAAGCTCTATGCGCGCGGGGCTTCAGATAACAAGGGCGACCTGACGGCCCGGCTATGTGCTCTCGAGGCGTACCAGAAGACGATGGGCCGGTTACCCGTGACGATAAAATTCGTGATCGAGGGCGAAGAGGAGATCGGCAGCCCTCATCTGGGGCAGTTCGTCAAGCAACACAGAAATCTCTTAACAGCAGACGGCTGCATCTGGGAGTTCGGGCATAAAGATTTGAAAGACGTTCCCCAAATCTATCTGGGGCTGAAGGGGATCTGTTATGTCGAGCTGCGTGCCAAGGGGGCAGAGAGTGACCAACACTCGTCGTGGGGAACTCTCGTTCCCAATCCCGCGTGGCGCTTGGTTTGGGCGTTGGGCACCCTAAAAGGCGAAGACGAAAAGATTCGCATCCAGGGGTTCTATCGCGCCGTGCGCCCGCCCAGCCGAGCTGAGCTCAAAACCGTCTATGAGCTGGACTTCGACGAGCGCGGCTGGCGCAAGAAGTTCGGGATTCAAAGATATCTCTTAGGGCTTTCGGGAAGGAAGCTGCGCACGAAGCACTACTTCGAGCCGACCTGCACCATCTGCGGAATCTGGAGCGGCTACACCGGCCCAGGGCCCAAGACCGTGCTGCCTGCCGAAGCCCGCGCCAAGATTGACTTTCGCTTGGTGCCCGACCAAGACCCCGAGAGAATTCTTTCTCTCTTGAAGAAGCATCTAAAGAAACACGGCTTTGGAGATATCGAAGTGATTGGGATGCACGGGGTCAGCCCTGCACGAACCCCCATGGACGATCCGCTCGTAGAAGTCGTGCGACGCACGGCGCGCGAGATTTACGGTGTCGAACCCGTGGTGCATCCCACGTCGGCAGCCAGCGGCCCCATGTACACGCTCTGCCAAAACTTAGGAATTCCGGCGGTCTCAACTGGCGTCGGCTATGCTCATGCGAACACGCACGCCCCCAACGAGAACATTCGCGTTGACGACTTCATCCAAGGAGTCAAGCATATCGCGCGCATTGTGCATGAGTTTGGAAGCACAAAGCAGCAGACTACGTGAAGCAATGCTATTCTTTCAAGGCTTGACTTGTGGCCCCTAGGCGACGGGCCAGCTCCCCCATCATTTTGAGGGCCATATCGGGGTAGGTGCCGATCATGCCGCGCAACTCCCAGCGCGGTCGGTGTGGCATGCAGGAGGTGCGGCTCTCCATCAGGGAAAGAACAGTCATGTGTTGTACTATAGTCCAGTTTTTCTGAAAAACACAAGGACGATCAATGAACCATTGGCAGAGCACTCACAGAGCCTTTATAATGCACGTACCTCTCGTCTGCTCAGGAGCAGACGCCTCAAAGGTGATAACAAATGCAAACTCTTGAATCAGCGCCTGCGAGCAGTGCCGTAGGTATCACATGGAATCTGAACGATTTATATATCGGTCTCGATGATCCGGCCATCGAGCGCGATCTGACAGCTGCTCAAGAACGTGCTGTCGCTTTTGAGAAAGCGTATCGGGGACGGCTGCTCCAGGGGATCGCCCCCGGCACCCTCTCTGAAGCCCTGACGGAGCTCGAAGGCATCTACGAGCAGATGGACAAGCCTCTTATCTATGCGCAGTTGCTTCACGCTTCCGACACACAAAACCCCCGACACGGTGCCTTGCTTCAGGCAACACAAGAGCGCAATACCCAAATTCGCCAACATCTGTTGTTTTTTGAACTCGAATGGATGGATCTTCCTGAAGAGACAGCCCAGCGCCTTCTGCAAGCACCTGAAGTAGCACGGTATCGTCATTATTTAGAGAAAGCCCGGCTCTTTCGCCCGCACAAGCTCTCTGAGCCGGAAGAGAAAATCTTAGATCTGAAAGCCAATACAAGCACGCGCTCTTTTCAAAGACTCTTTGACGAAGTTGTCTCCGGGCTGACTCTCAAGGCCGGTCGGGGCAAACAAGCGCCTCGGCTCACCCTAGATCGAGCCCTTTCCCTCCTTCATGAAGCTGACCGCACCACGCGCAAAAGCGCCGCCAAAGCAATCACGCAAACGTTACGGAGCAACGCCCGTGTGCTCACCTATATTTTTAACACATTAATACTAGATCATAAGATCAATGACCAATTGAGGAGATTCCCCTCGCCGATGCACTCTCGCCATCTCGCGAATGAGATCGAACCGGCGACCGTAGACGCGCTGATGACGGCTTGCGAGGGCGCTCATGACATCGTCCAAGATTACTACCAACTCAAAAAGCGTTTACTGGGGCTGCGCACGCTCTACGATTATGATCGCTACGCACCGCTCTTTGAAGACCTGCCCAAGTGCGAATGGCACGACGGCCAACAGATCGTGCTCACAGCCTACCGTGACTTTGCTCCAGAGATGGCGCAGATCGTGCAAGAGTTTTTCGACAAGCGTTGGATTGATGCTGAAGTGCGTTTCGGCAAAACCGGCGGCGCGTTCTCAGCAAGCACTGTTCCCAGTGTACACCCGTATATCTTGATGAACTATACAGATAAAATGCGCGACGTCATGACCCTGGCGCACGAGCTGGGACACGGCATTCATCAATACTTATCGCGAAGAGTTGGTTACTTACAGGCCGACACGCCGTTGACGATGGCTGAGACAGCCAGTACCTTCGGCGAAATTTTGACGTTCCGTAGATTGCTCAAAGACGCCCAAGACCCCAAAGTCAAGCTGGCGCTACTCTGTGGCAAATTAGAAGACTCGTTCGCGACCATCTTTCGGCAGATCGTGCTGACGCGCTTTGAGCAAACACTGCACGAGGCCCGCCGCAGCCAAGGCGAGCTGCCCCCCGAACGCATTGGGGATCTCTGGCTAGAAGCCAACCAGCTTATGTTCAACGGTGCCGTACAACTCACGGACGACTACCGCTGGTGGTGGCTCTATATCTCACATTTTATTCATGCGCCGTTCTATTGCTATGCGTATGCGTTCGGGGAACTTTTGGTTCTGGCACTCTATCAAAAATATCTGCGCGAAGGCGCAGCGTTTGTGCCTCAATATATGCAGCTGCTCTCTGCTGGCGGCTCGGACAGTCCCCAAAAGCTCCTCACGCCTCTGGGAGTGAATACGAGCGATCCGGCCTTCTGGAAGACTGGGCTTGAATTTCTGCGCTCGATGGTGCGCGAGGCCGAACAATTGGCCGGCGACTCAAGTCGCCGTCTGGGCAGACGCTGAGCCGGATGCTTGAGCATCTGGCTAGACATTACCCAGTTTGTAGCCGAACCCGCGCACCGTCAGAACGATCTTGGGGTTCTCGACATCGTCTTCTATTTTATTGCGCAACAGATAGATATATTTCTTGACGTCTTCTGACGACGCGTACTGGTTGTCTCGCCAGATCGAGTCAATGATCTCGCGGTGTGAAAAGACTTTCCCCGGCTTGGACGCGAGCAGCCTTAAAAGATCGTACTCTTTGGGAGAGAGTTCAATCAGTTTTTTGCCCAAACGGACTTCCTTGCGCTCGTCGTCAATCTGCAAGGCCCCAAGCTGTATATAGGGCGACTGACTGACGCGCCGCATCACAGCTTCCATCCGTGCTTCGACTTCGCGCAGATCGAAGGGCTTGGTGATGTAATCGTCCGCGCCGCTGGAGAACCCGTGCACTTTGTCATCGGTCGAATCTTTCGCCGTCACCATGATGACCGGCGTCTTCGCACCGCTCTCGCGCAGTTTCTGCAGGACCGCCCAGCCGTCGAGCTTGGGCATCATCACGTCGAGCAGAAGGAGTTCCGGCTTCTCGCCAAAAAACTTATCCACAGCCTCTTGGCCGTTGGTGGCCACGACCACATGATGGCCTTTGGATTCGAGAAATTTCCGCAACAGATGCAGCGATGTTGGGTCATCTTCAGCAATGAGGATGCGCATGGGAAACCTCCTTCGTCTCACCCTCATCCCATCCCGCTCCCTTCAAGGGAGAGGGGGCAAGGTGAGGGTCTAGCGGCAATACAAGGGAAAAGACACTACCGCGACCGACTTCGCTCTTTAAATGAACTCGTCCGCTGTGCATCTCGATGTACTTTTTCACAATGGCCAACCCCAAGCCGACTCCCTGGGATTCACGCGTGTTCGAGCTGTCCAATTGGGTAAACGGCTCGAAGATCCGTTCGCGCTCGTGTGCGGGAATGCCAACGCCGGTATCTGAAACCGAGAACCAATATTCCACCCCACGCACAGCGCCGGAGAGCGCGACGTGTCCGGCCGGCGTATACTTGATCGCGTTGCTCAATAAATTGATCAGGGCCTGCTTGAGCTTTGTGCCGTCGGCGATGAGTGTGCACGGCTCTATCTGATACGTCAGCTCTAAGTTCTTGCCGCGGGCTAAGGCGCTCACCGCTCTGACGGCCTCTTCACTGATAGCAGACGCTTCGACGGCTTCAAAGTAGGGCCGGTCTTCACTGGCTTCGAGCTTAGAGAACCGTAAGATATTATCAATCAATTGCAAAAGATGGTCACCCGCATTCAAAATATTCTCTAAGTCTTCGCGCTGAGCTTTTGTAAGTGAGCCATCTATTCCTTCCAGCAGGAGCTGAGAATACCCCCGGATGGCGTGGAGAGGGGTCTTGAGCTCATGGCTCATCATGGCCAAGAAGTCGGATTTGGCGCGATTGGCCTTGACCAGTGCTGCGTTGATCTCTTCGAGTTGGCGCTTTCGTTCTTCGATGGCGTCGGCCATGGCGTTAAACTCCTGGGCGAGCGTCTCTAACTCGTCACCGGTTGTAATGTGCGCACGGGCAGCAGAGTCGCTCTGGAAGCGTTTGAGCGCCTCTGCCAAGCCTTCAGCTGGCCCAAGGATCATTTTAGAAAACGCGAAGGCAATCAAGAGGCCCAGCACGATATATCCCAGCACGACCATGGTGACCATAGCAGCCTCACGACGCACTTGCGCTTGGACGTTCGCTAAGTGAATCCCCAGGCGTACATACGCAGGAACTCGCAGCAAGTCGTCCCCCAGGCGAATCAGCACCCACGTTGAGTATGTCAGATCGAGAAAATCTGCGCCGCGCACGAATCGGACCAGTTGATCCGGCTGGGAAAGTTGAGCTTCAGAGGGAGCTAAAAAATGCGCGCGCGCTGCTGGTGTTAATGTGCGCTCCTCATACACAGCACACTGCAGCTTCACCGGATCGGCTAACTGGACGCGCATATAGATAACTTCTTGACTCCATTTGGAAAACCACCAGTTGCATGAGTCGGCTAGATTGAACCCGCTGCGCAACTCTCGCGACAATTGATCGGCCCAGGCTTCGGCCGTCGCTTTCCACTTAATGCGAAACTGGCTCTCCAGCCCATCGGCAAAACGCATGACCGACAGGACCCCCAGGGGGATCGCCACCAGCAGCGTAAATCCTGCGAGCGTAAAGATAAATTTATACCGTAGCCCCAAACGTAGCCGCTTCATGCGTATGTAGTCTAGCGTTTTGCGCCTTTCACGTCAACAGCAATTGCCACCGAATTTCCACCACGATTCCATGTCATTGGCACACGCGAGTTCGTAGAATCATCGAAGCCGAAGCAATGGAGTTACACAAGAGCTGTACCCAAGTTAGCCCACTCTCTTCACGTAAGGGGCTTGGTGCCTATCGCAAAGAGAGGAGTCGAACTTGATCCAAGGCTCCGACAAGAAGAACTCGGGCCTGTATGGATCGGCTTCTCCAAGAGATGGCTGGGTTTTGCCTCTCCGGGGGCTGCCTGACCTCCTCCCCAAGGAGAGGATTTTTCCCCGACATCCTGCAACGGCGCATAGGAATCAAGCCCCTCCTTCCTTTTGGTGCGCGGGGCATTGACGCCCTTTGGCAAATCCCCTAGAATGAAGATCAGAAAGAGGGGGGGGACCGATGCAAAAGGCTCAACCCTTGCGAAATCTACAAGCGGGTGTCATGGTCTACTTCATGGTGGTCTTCGCGCTTCCGCTCGCCGGAGATGCCCAAGTCTGTTCGGTGAAGTTGAGAGCAGACGGCCACCAGTGCGCCGACGAGCTGGTCTTATCGCTCTCCATCAAAACTGACGATAGCCTAACAGATCTGGCGGGCAGCTTAGCTCTCTTTGCTTTCAAGCTCGACCCAGTGCGGATTTCTCAGGTGACTTCCTCTGCGACCCGCTTGGTCGGCCTCTCGTATCTCACCATTCAACGCCTCATGCACACACCAGAGGCTGAAGAGTCTATAGAACCTCAGGCGCTCTGGGATTTTGGGAGAGTGGCACAAGTAGAAGCGCGTCTGCGCGATGTTGACGCTCTGCTGCGGGCTTTTCTGGAAAGCTTCTTCCAATCCCAAGACCCTACGAAGACGCCAACGAACCGCGAGCTGACGCTGCTCTTCAATCTTGACAGCCCCGGCCTCTTCTTGCCGGCACAGATTGAGAGCATGAGCAGCTTCGCACTCGACGAACGCTTGCATCTCTATTTGAGCCGAGCGACCGTGACCCTGCGCACGACGATCGGGCCGGGGAATGTGACCGGCGAGCTTGAGCTGGACCCCAAAGATTTGGGCATCAGCAAAGAGAAGATCGGCCTCGAACTCTCTCTCGGTCCGGCCTTGCTGTCGGGAGCCACGACGTTTGAGCAAGGGGGCGGGCTGATCAGCCAGGTCTATTCGATCAGAGCACAAGTGGGCAATGTCGAGCTCATCGGCCAGGCGACGTTCACGTCAACATCACAAGAGTTTACCATTGGCGCTAGTATTGCTGGTCTGGCTCTGTCAGGCAGCTCGCTCATCACGCCCCGTGGCTTCACGCAAAGTTTATTCGTTGAGATTCCCATCATCGTCAGTCCGCCAAAACAATAAGCCTCAGCCCCCCCAGTTGAGCCCACGCAACGCGCTCAGAAAATCGGTGGCGAATCGTATCAGGCGCGTCGGGCGCGCGGCTCTGTGAATCTGTACTGTCATATCAGAGTCCAAGAGCCCAGTGGGGTCGCCGTCGACTAGAAGCTGCACGGGGCGCTTGGCGACAGCTAGCAACACGCTGTCGGCAGGCAGCACCAGCGGGCGCAAGCCCAGTCGGTGCGGTGCCAGCGGCATGATGAGAAGACACTCCATCGTCGGCGCGATGATAGGGCCGCCAGCAGAGAGCGCATACGCTGTAGACCCCGTGGGAGTCGCCAGGAGCACCCCATCCCCAGCATAGCAGCCAATACGTCTCTCCCCGAGAAAGAGTTCGATCTCCGTCCGTCGGCTGATCTCGATATGCACCAAGCTGATCTCGTTCAGGGCGTTCCAACGCGAGCTTGGCAGGCTTGATAGCATAGTTTTGGCTTCGAGCCGCATGCGCCTCTCGACAGCAAAGCTATCAGCAACCACACGATCCAGGGCCGTTTCCATTTCATCTATGCCAACTGACGTCAAGAACCCCAGGCTGCCAAGGTTGATACCCAAGATGGGCAGATCCAACTCGGCGGCATGCCGCGCTCCTTTGAGCAACGTCCCGTCCCCGCCCAGGGTCACAACCAAGTCCAAATTCGTTTCCGGAATCGGGCTGCTGTCGATCCCCGCGCGCACCAGAACCTCGATCTTCTTAGAGTTAGCCCACCTGGTGAGCCGCTCCAGCGCGGGTTTGCTCTGTGGTTTGGCAAAGTTCGCTATGGCTAAAATCTTTTGAAGCTTCATGATCATTCCTCACCTGCGGCCCCCCTCCCGCGGAAGGGAGAGGAGAAGCAAGAGTGAGAGGGCTACACGTACTGCCATTTACAGATCCAGCGCTCGATGAGGTCCGTCAGCACATAGAAGACCAACCCCAAAATGCCCATCGCGAGAATACCTGCAAACATGTGTTCATAGTTTCCGTAGCGCGACCATTGGTCATAAATATATCGCCAAAGCCCGTATCGCGAAGCAAACGCTTCTGTTAAGGCGAGCGCCATAATGGCCGTGCCAATCGAGACCCGTAGAGCAGAAAGCATAGCGGGCAGGCTGGCCGGCAGAACAACGTGCTTATAGACATGCCATTTGTTGGCTCCGGCACTGACCACCGAGAGAATGTGGCTCTTGGCAACACTTTTGGCCGCATCTCTCGTAGAGAGCAATATCTGAAATACGAGTATAAGCGTGATCAGCCCGATTTTGGGAGCGTCGTAGATGCCCAAAAATACGAAGAGCAAGGGCAGAAAGACGACCTTGGGAATGGGATACGTCAGATAGATCGAGGGGCTGAGCAGCCGGTCTAGAGTGCGTTCGTGTCCGATCAGCAACCCCAAGGGCGTGGCGATGACCATCGCCAATAGCAGCCCTGTCAAGACGCGGTAGCCACTGGCGAAAAAGTGCTGGGCGAGCTCGCGCCACTCGCTGACCAAGATGCGCACGGCTTGAAGCGGCGGCGGGATAGCAGCTTGTAGGGGCTTGGCTGCAAAAGTCTGTACGGCCCAGCTCGCCAGCCACCACACCCCGAAGAAGAGCACCACGCCGATCAGATAGCCTACAAAATAGTTCTGTAGACGTTTCATGCCAGCTCCCGTCGTAACTCTAGGACTTTTTCGTAAAAAGCTGCGCTCGTTCGTGACGTTCCTACGCAAGGGTTTTCAATAATAGCTTTGACACGAGCCGGGCGTTCGCTGAGCACGACAATGCGTGAGCCTAAGAAGACGGCTTCCTGAACGTCATGGGTCACGATGACTTGAGTAAAGCCGCGCTCTCTCCACACCTGGAACAATAAGTCTTGAATGCGTTCGCGGTTGAACGCATCTAACGCTGCCAGCGGCTCGTCCATCAACAAGACGTTAGGGTGGGTCGCCAGCGCCCGCGCCAGGGCGACTCGCTGCCGTTCACCACCGGAGAGCTGATGAGGATAGCGATCGTAAAATTTATTGTCTAGGCCGAGTTCATCCAAGATGGGCTTGACGCTTTGAACTTGTTGAGCGATGAGGACATTAGCTTCGCGGACTTGTCGTGGCAACGTAAAAAAATCAAAGAGCAGTCGGCTCAGAAGTTCTGCTGTGAGGCCGAGCATCATAAGAATCAAAAAGACTTGGGGCCAGCCGCCACCCCACAGCCGCGCGCTCCACGGCGCGCCTGGGTCAATCTCTAGAACCTTCTGCACTTCGCTCCAGTAGAAGCCGCCCGCGAGAACCCACAACCCAAGCGCAACAAGATAGATCGCTGCTGAAAAGGGTCTATCGAGATAGAAGCGTTGGCCTGCAGCCCAGGCCCCGGTGAGCAAGAGCCAAAAATACGCCCAGAAGAGCGATTTCTTGCGCTTGTGCCATTCCCGCGTGATCTCTTTGTTCTCTGTCTTTGTAGTGTGCTCGGGCAAGGACATGGGGCCCCCCAGTTCCAGCGAGAGGCTGGCGTTCTTCCAGACGGTCTTCCAGGGCAGGAGCCCCAAATCTTGTAAGATCAGCGCGACATCGCGGCGCGGGCGCTCGACCGGCTGACCGGCAACGATCACCTGACCGGCCGTCGGCCTCACAAGGCCACAGATGACATAGAGCAAGCTGGTCTTACCGCAGCCGGAGGGACCTAAAATAGCAACACTTTCGCCTGCTGAGATCTGTAAACAAAGATCTTCAATGATGGGAACAATTTGACGACCATCGCGATACTCCAAACGCAGACCGTCAACGGTAATCATTTATCCGAGAAACCGAAAATCCGTCGCTGAAGCGAAAGCGATCTTCTCCCGAATGTATCGCTTCCCTATAGCCCAGCTGATATGGGCATCGAACTCGTCTGGGCGTAGTGCGCGCGGTTGGGGGAAATAGGGCACACGCAAGCGATCTTGCCATCCTTGGGGGAATTTCAGTTCTTCGCCACGCAGCTCAGGGAAACAGATATTCACACCCGCTTGAATCATCGTGTCAATAATGAAGTTGCGCGGGCTGGCATTGAGAGTGGTCACAGCTTCTTTGAAGACTTGAAAGAATTTGCTGATCTGGGCTCCGCGCTCTTCGAGCACTTGACGGCGGAAGAGCAACACGCTGGGCGGGACGCGCTGGTCTTTGTAATCTGACAGCGTGATAATCTCGACGCTGTTGGCCTCTGCGACGACCTCCGTGAGCGTAGCGTGGGGTTCGGGGAGGACAGCCACTTGGACGCTGACCGTGCCGGCACCGAGCAACTGCGCGATCACTTGAATCTTATCAAAGTCTTCGACGCCGGTATAGTATCGGTCAACGTCGCCAGCTTTGACGCCCTTGGACTGCAAGAGCGTATCTGTGAGATATTCCATATCGGACGGCTGCACGAGGGTGATCTGGCGCCGTGGGCCCGCTTTGATAATGTCTTCGACGGTTCTGTAGCTACTGAATTTGTGTGTCAGCATCGCGACCGTGCGAACAGTTTGGTTGCCATGGCGCGGATCGGGGGTGGGCTCGAAGACCGTCCCGGTGATAGCTGCTGGAGCTTGGCGACCGAGCAAGAGCACGGCGCTAGTCATATCAGCGGCCAGGGCATCAATCTGTCCGCTCAGAAACGCTGTATTGCGTTCCAGCGCGTTGCCGCCACAGATGAGTTCGATATTCACACCGTGCCTGCTGAAAATCCCCTGTTCCAAGGCAAAGGCCAGGGGAACAATGTCCTGGGCCGGCATGAGACTTAAGCGTATGGGTTTGGCCTGCTGGGCGGGCGTCTTGGCTCCGTGGGGTGCAAGCCAGAGATTGACAAGTGCAGCTCCGATAGAGGCAAGAAAGGCTCTACGGGTCATCTTTTTCACAATCCACCACCTTGAGTCATATAGGCTGTATTATACCGAATCGGTCTCTGCAGAGGCAATTGGCCCTCGCTTCCAGGGCGAACACACGGGTTCTTCTCTCCTCTTGCACAGGGGCAGCCCGATATGTCCGCCCTACTGCGCGCCTGGTGAGAACTCCTAGCGTCCCTTGAACTCCGGCTTCTTCTTGCTCAAGAAAGCCTTGACGCCCTCGAGCATGTCTTCAGTACTGAAGAGCAACCCAAACGCCTCTCGTTCCATCAAGAGCGCGGCTTCCAACGAGCAATCAGCCCCGGCGTTCATGATCTGTTTCGCCAAGCGCACGGCGATGGGCGCGCGCTCCGCCAATTTTTCGGCGAACGCTTGCACCTCTTGCTCGAATTTATCGTTCTCGTAGACGTGATCTATGAGGCCCCATTGAGCAGCTCTCTCCGCGCTGACGCGCTCACCCAGCATACAGAGCTCTTTGGCCCGCGCTGCTCCTACAACGCGCAGGAGCCGTTGCGTACCACCGCCGCCGGGGATCAATCCCAGATGAATTTCGGGCTGGCCCACTTCACTGCGCTTACTGGCCAGTCTGAAGTCACAAGCGAGCGCGAGCTCCAACCCCCCGCCGAGCGCAAAACCGTCAATGGCCGCGATGACTGGCTTGGGGCAGAGCTCTGGCGCTCTGAAAAACTCGCCCAGCTCTACAAACTGATAGGGCTTCCCTTGCGTGAATTCCGCGATATCCGCGCCGGCGCTGAAGGCTTTGCCGCCCTCGCCCTTGAGCACGATGACGCGCACATCGGGGTCCTCGCGCAGCTCGGCAAAGACCTTGGGCAGTTCTTCTCGCATCTTGGAGTTGATCGCGTTCAATCTCTGCGGACGATTCAGGCCCACATAGGCGACCTGGGTCTTTTTGTCAATCTGTACCGTGAGCGTCTGGTACTCTCTGCTCTCCTTGGTGTATCTGTAGAACCCCGCGCCCGCGGCTTCACCGGTCTTGCCAGCCTGGATCATCTGTCTGAGCAAAGTATTGGCTTTGTAGCGCTCGTCTTTATGCTGAGTGTAGAGTCGGTCGAGTTCGCTGACGATCTTGTCCAGACCAATCCGGTCGGCGCGGCGCAACAGCCCTTCGGGAAAGTTCAAGCCCAACTGACACGCAAGATCAATCTGATCGGCTGTCGAGACGTTGTTCTCGATGAGCCATGCTGCCTCGTTGACCATGAGAGCGTAGAGTGGGAGGGGATTGAATTTTTGGCCTGCCTCGCGGGAGTACTGTGCGCCGCCGTCTTTGTAATTATAAAACCCTTGGCCGGTCTTGCGCCCTAAGTTACCGGCTTTGACAGTCTCTTCGATCACTGGAGGAATGGGAAAGCCCGCTTCTTTCATCAAGTGATACCCGATATCAATCCCTGTCAAGTCTTGCAGCTCGAAGGGGCCCATCGGGAAGTTCTCATAATACTTCATGCGGCTATCAATCGCTTCGATGGAGGCTTCACTGCGTGAGACCAGCCACGCAGCTTCGAAGAGATAGGGTCCCACTAAGATGCGATTGACAATAAACCCCCGCACGTCTTTCTCGACTCTAATAGGTGTCTTGCCTAGTTGATGGGCAAGCTCTGTGATGCATTGCATCGTCTCTTCTGAAGTTCTTTCGCCCTTAATGACTTCGACGAGAGCCATTCTGACGACGGGGCTGAAGAAGTGCATGCCTACGACCTTGTCAGGGCGTTTGGTGGCCCGGCCCAGCTCGGAGATGCTCAGCGAGCTCGTGTTGCTGGCAAGGATAGCGTGCTGGGGAGCGAGTTTATCTATCTCGTGAAACGTATCAAGCTTGAGCTTCATAATCTCCGGGACGGCTTCAATGACAATGTCGGCGTCTTGAACGGCTTCTTGCAGATCAACGACGGGGGTGATGAGCTGGAGGGCTGTATCTGCTTTCTGTTGGGAGATGGTGGTCTTCTCGGCGAGCTTTTTCAGGCTCCAGCTGATCTGCTCATAGCCTTTTTTGACCAATTCTTCGCTGATATCGCGCATTTTGACTTTATAGCCTGCGAGGGCGGCGACTTCGGCGATGCCGTGGCCCATCGTGCCCGCGCCGAGCACGGCAATCGTTTTAATGTCAGCGAGCTTCATGATGAGAGATCACCTCAAGGGATTTTCGTTCGCTGTTATGATAACGCAAAGGCGGGGCAGGGTGCAAAAGGGCGCCCCGTGTTAGGCGGCAACTCCAGCAAGCCCCCTCAAGCCCGAGACTATCGCCAGACCACCGAGAGCGTCCCCCGGCTGGGAGAAACAGATTGGGTGTATCTGAAAGTCCTGCAAACGGAATTCGAGAAATTGCTCCCGACCGAGTTTTCAGATCTGTTGATCTTCGCTCGGTGATATTGAACCGAGCAATCTCTGAAACTCCGCCTCGTCGTGCATGGGCTGAAAGAGCGCGTTCGTCTTCACATACCGCACGAAGCTCGCCCGCTCGCCGCCCGCGCTGGCCAGCAACTTCTCAAGCTCGCCCAACGCTTGCGGCTTCTGTCCCGTGCGCGCATAGTACCCGATACGAGCGAGCTTCAAGATCGGTTGCTCCGGCTGCTTCCCCAAGGCCCGATCTAAGAGCTCTTTGGCCCTCTCAGGCTGATGGCGCTCCAGCAAGAGCCGAGTATTCAAGAGATGCACTGACGGCAGCGCCATCTCTAGGAGTCTTCTCAGCTCGTGCATCGGCTCCGGATGATCGTCTACTCGAATGTCTAGCAGTCTATCAAACGGGCCGTCGAAATAGGCGTTCGGACGGACAACTATAATTCCCCCGGCTTGCTGGCCACGACGATCCCCACCAGCTTCTTGCCCGGCTTCGAGCGCCGCCATCAGCTTTTCGGCTAATAGCCCCTCTGTTCTCTCAAACGCCTCGCCCATCGCGTCTAGCACTTCTGCACTGGCCAAGATATTGCCCTGAGCAGCCCACGTCTTGCCCGCCTTGTGCCCGGCCCATTCTAAACACTCACTCCCCGTGTGCTGGGCAATGCGCCCCTGAGAATCTATAATCGCCAGCTGGCGGTGCTCCCGCAGCTCGTCTTCTTCAGTCAAGCGCTTCAAAACCTCCGACGCGCTCAATCCGTGTTCTAGGAGCGCTAACCCCTTTGGGCCGTAGGAGAAATTGCTCAGTGCTTGGGTGGCGATCGCGCCGACACCAGCTGTGGCGTGCGGCACGACAGCCCCGGCGCGAAAGGCCCGCGATTGCACGGCAACGCCGAACTCCCCCATCTCTGGGTCCATCGCGATCATCGAGAACGTTGAGATATTTTCGAGCATTCTCCCGTCATCATAATCATCTCTCCGGCTGCTGTCAATGCGCGTGATATGAGATTGGGGTAGAATGATCACTATGCGACGTACTGTGGGTACTCTCGTTGCAGGTACTTTGATCGGCTTGGCCTTGGGGTGGGCGATCTACGCAGGCGGGTGTTCCGCCTGGCAACCGGCAACGCTCTCTGAAAGAGGGGCCGGAGCGCCTGAGGCTCCCATTCGAGTTTATTTTTCCCCTTCGGATGGGCCGGAGCAGGCGATCAGAGCGGCGTTGCAGAGCGCCCAACAGGCCGTGCACGCCGCGCTCTACCAACTCACTGACCCCCAGATCTCCCAAGCTCTGCTCGAGGTCTCTCAGCGCGGTCTGGAAGTTTTGATCTTGCTCGACGACGAGCCGAGCAAGGGCAGCCGGGGCTGTTTCCTCATGGGCAGGGGTATCTCGGTCAAGCACTATGTAGACAGCGGGATCATGCACCATAAATTTGCCGTGATTGACGGCCAAAAGCTCATCACGGGATCGTATAACTGGACGACCTCGGCGCAGACGCGCAACGAAGAGAATCTGCTGGTCATCGAGAGCCCCGAACTATCAGCGATCTTTGAGCGCGAGTTTCAGAAACTATGGGCTAGTGGGAAGGCTCAACCACTCACTGAGAAGGCCTGCTCCCAGCAAGATTAACTGGGCTTCCCCATATACGGCCGGCGCCAATCTCTGGGAGGCACCAGCGTCTCTTTGATCGTTCTTGGGCTCAGCCAGCGCACTAAATTCACCCACGAGCCGGCCTTGTCATTGGTGCCCGAATGCCTCGCGCCGCCGAAAGGCTGCCGCCCGACAACAGCTCCCGTCGGCTTGTCGTTGATGTAGAAATTCCCCGCCGCGTAGCGCAGCGCCTGCTCGGCTTGTACAATCGCAGCTCGCTCTTGCGCGAAGATCGAGCCAGTCAGCGCAAAATTCGTAGACTCGTCACACAGTCTGAGCGTCTTCTCAAACTCACGGTCGGGATAGACGTAGACCGTCAGCACCGGCCCGAAGATCTCTTCAGTCATAAGCTTGCTCGTGGGGTCTTGAGAGAGAATCACTGTGGGCTGCACGAACCAGCCTGTAGAGCGATCATACTCGCCGCCGTAGATGATCTCGTAGGTCTTGGGATTCTTCTGGGCTTCTTCGATATAAGAGACGATCTTGTCGAACGCTTCTTGTGTGATGATCGCCCCCATGAACACTGAAAGATCTTCAACCGGGCCGACTTTGACCTTCGACAGCTCTTCGATCATACGTTGCTTGAGCGACGGCCACAGGCTTTCAGGGGCATAGAGCCGCGAGGCCGCCGAACACTTCTGCCCTTGGTATTCAAAGGCTCCACGAATCGTATTGGTTGCGACGGCGTCAAGGTCAGCCGAGGCGTGCACGACGATAAAGTCCTTGCCGCCGGTCTCGCCGACGATCCGGGGGAAGTTTCTGTAGTTGGGCAGGTTTTTGCCAATCTCGTTCCATAGGTGAATGAGCGTCTCATAGCTGCCCGTAAAATGCAGCCCGGCGAAGTCCGGGTGCTTGAGCACAACGTCGGAGTATCTGCTCTCGAAGGGGACAAAGTTCACAACGCCTTTGGGCAGTCCCGCTTCCATCAGTATCTGCATAATTCTATAGTTCGACAAGAGCACCGAGCGGGCGGGCTTCCAAAGTGAGACGTTGCCGACGAGCGCCGGAGCTGTTGGCAGATTCCCCCCGATAGAGTAAAAATTAAAGGGCGGCACGGCCAGCACAAAGCCTTCTAACGGTCGCCAGTCGAGGCGGTTGATCTCCCCATAGATCTGATCTGGCTGTTGCTCGTAGAGAAACTCCATATAATAGGCGTTAAAGCGCCAAAAATCTACGAGTTCGGCTAGATCGATCTCGGCTTCAAAGGGTGTTTTAGACTGATTGAGCATGATGGCCGCGATATTGTGAATCCGTCGCGGCCCGGCTAAGAGATCCGCCGCACGGGAGAAGATCGCCGCGCGGTCGTAGCCATCCAGCGCAGACCATGATTTATGGGCTTCCAGTGCGGCATCAATCGCTTGGCGCAGCTCTGTTGCTCCGGCCAGGTGTGCCCGCGCTAAGATTTTTTTGTGATCGTGTGGGCAGGCAACGTTGACGGTCTGGCCGGTCTTCACGCTCTCCCCATTGACAAGTAACGGGATCTCTTCTGTGGTGCCCTTGAGGGCTTCGATCTCTTTCAAGAGCTGTTCGCGTTCTGGAGTTCCAGGAGCATAGCTGAGAATCTTGTTCATATCGTTCTGGGGTTTTTCGAGCCTCCAGTGTTTGCTCATGGGGGGTTCCTCCTTCTGAGCCTTCTCTTACCTATCACGTTACCGGCTCTCTGCTCAAAAAGCAACTCGTGCTATCTCTCCGGAGTGTAACGTCCGCTAATCGAAATTAACGGACATATTTCTCTTGAGAGAGATCGGATAAAACCCCCGTCACTGGCTTTTCTCTCTATAGGGTATAGAGAGGTTATATACGGGAAACAAAGGTCAATGCAAACAAAATTAGCGTATGTGTCTCCCGAGGGCACGTTTTTGACAAAAGCCTCTTCGTGTATTAATCTAAACCACACTCTGAGATCGGAGGTGATGCACCTGCGAACGTTTGTGTACGAAGAGGGCCAGGGGCTCGTGACCGATGTCTCTTTAACTGATCTAGCTACAAAGATTGGCCAGACTGGCGTGACTTTTTGGATCGACTTCCCCCGGCCCGAGGTCGCCGAAGTCCAGAAGATGGGCGAGCTTTTCAACCTCCACCCCTTGGCCATCGAAGACCTCATTAACCAACAATATCGCCCCAAGATCGATACGTATGACAATGGCTTGATGATAGTCCTGCGCGACGCGGACGTAGACCGCATCCAGAAGAGCCTAAGCGCGTTAGAACTCGATCTCTTTCTGGGGAGGAATTTCCTGATCACCGTGCACGCCGAGCGCATGGAATGTATTGAAGTGGCCCGCGCTCGGCTCAACGGCTCAGCAGCCCGCATCCTCGGCCGCGGTCCGGATTACTTGGCCCATACTATCATAGATCTCTTAGTGGACGATAACCTGCAGCTCTTGAGCTGGCTGGACGAGGAGATCAACGAACTCGAAGAAGCGATCTTCAGCCATCCCGATAAAGCTGCGCTGCAGCACGCAACGAAGTTGCGCAAGAATATTATCTATTTACAGAGGGTTTTGGGCCCCCAACTGGAATTGATCCGTCGTCTCTCGGGCGACGACCTGCCGTTCATCAAAAAGAGCCTGCGCGTCTATTTCCGCGATGTCTACGACAATCTCGCGCGCATCAACGATCTCGTCTTCACCTATCGCGAGATGATCTCAACGGATATGGCCATTCACCAGGCGCTCGTCTCTAACAAGCTCAACGAGATTATGAAAACCCTGACAATTATCGCCACGATCTTCCTCCCGTTGACATTCATCGCCAGTATTTATGGGATGAACTTTGATGTCATGCCGGAGTTGCGTGCACCACTGGGGTATCCGGTTGTTCTGGGAGTCATGGCCCTGTTAGGGGGGCTGATGTCCTGGTGGTTCAAACGTCGTGGTTGGTTTGAATAAGTCTGAGTCTATGGAGTCAAGAGCCTAAGCGTCCTTGGTCAAGAGCAACCACAAGCCGTCGCCAGCGTGCCCCAGTTCGACTCTGCCAAAACGCTGAGCGCACTTGAGCCAGCGTTGGAGCACCAGACGCGGCACGCGCGCACCCGAGGTGAACGCAATCAGCATCTGTCCCCCAGGACGCAAGACCCTGGTCATCTCGGCCAAATGCGGTGGCCCATTGTGCAAAGTTACAAGATCGAAGCTCTCGTTCTCAAAGGGCAGCTTGGCCGTATCGGCCTGAAAAAATTCGATGTGGGAATACTGAGCACGGGCCTGAGCCAGCATCGCTTCTGACAGATCCGTCGCGATGATCTTCGCGTCGGGAAAGCGCGCAAGCAAGAGCTGCGGGACAAAGCCGGTGCCGGTATTGACATCGAGAACCCTGCGGGGTTGAACAGAGAGAGCTTTGAGTCCCGCTTTTAGGGCTTGCGCATAACGCTCCCCTTCGAATGCGATCACGCTCTGGTCATAGTGCCGGGCTTGGCGACGGTAGTGCCAGGCGTTGAGTCGTTCGTACCACCACGAGGAACGATCAGCAGACACCAAGCTTATCACAATATAGCTCAGATCAATGAGCGGGCTGATGAAACGCCGCTGGAGCCAGCGTCGCGCGGAGTTCATGGAAGGTTTTCGAGCGCGTCAAGCTGTTGGCGCAGGTGCCAGGGCATCTGGGCATAGACGTCTGCAAATATCGTCTCGCTAGCCGGGGATGGGGCAGCTTCGGTCTCTTGGATCGCTTGACTGATCTGCTCATTGAATTCACTCTGAAGCTGTGCTTCAAACTCTTCGGTCCAGATATTTTTTTCTCTGAGATATTTTTTAAATCGCTCGATGGGGTCACGCCGCTTCCACTCTTCGACCTCTTCATTGCTACGGTAGCGCGTCGGGTCATCAGAAGACGAGTGCGCCCCGATTCTGTACGTGACCGCTTCGATGAGTGTGGGGCCGCCGCCGGCGCGAGCTTTCTCCACGGCTTCTCTTGTCACAGCGTAGACGGCCAGAACATCGTTGCCGTCCACGCGCACGCCCTCAAAGCCATAAGCGAGTGCTTTGATCGCAATGGACTCCGACGCCGTCTGCTCTTTGAGTGAGACCGAGATCGCCCACTGGTTATTTTGACAAAAGAAGACAACAGGGACCTTCCAGACGCCGGCGAAGTTCATAGCCGCGTGAAAGTCGCCCTCGGAGGTCGCTCCGTCTCCCAGATACGCGAGAGCGACGACGGGGTCTCTTTTGAGTTTTGCCGCGTAGGCCATCCCGACGGCGTGGGGGAGCTGAGTCCCGATGTTGCTCGACCAGGCGACAAAATGTGCGGGCTTATAGCTATAGTGACAGGGCATCTGGCGCCCTTGCTGAATATCCAAAGAGTTTCCGTAGCACTGGGCGATATAGAGCGCGAGGGGCATTCCTCTCATCAAAGCTGCTCCCCCTTGGCGGAGTGCGGGGAAGATCCAGTCTTGGGGCGTGAGCGCGTAGGCGCTGCCGATGACGGCGGCCTCTTCGCCGGTGACGGTCCCGTAAAAGCCGATGCGCCCTTGGCGTTGGAGATTGAGCATTCTTTGGTCGAGCACGCGCACGAGCACAAGCCAGCGATAGAGCTCTTGGAGTTGGGCGGGGTTCAGATCTATAGAGAGATCGGGGGGCACACCCTCGAAGACGCTGATGAGCTTGGTCTCTTTGAGTTCGAGCATGACGCTATAATTTAACTGAGCCACACGGGCACTGTCAAACGCTAGCTCAACACGCCCGTCTTGATCGGCTTCCCTTGCGCCGTGAGAGTTTCTCAACGGCTTCTTGCATTTCCTTGCAGACCGCATCCAGGGTGGGCTCTCTACAGCGAATGTGCATCTCAGGGTCCTCCAACGGCTGCCGATGCCAAAAGCGCCGATTGTCATATCCCACTATACGTTTGCCTTTGTGAATCAGTGCATAGCTCTTGCGCCCGGTCAGAGCATTAAAGTACACATAGACAAACAAGTGTTCTTGAATATTGATTCTGGCTTCTAGTATGATTGAGCGCTTCTCTTGAACCGTCAGAGTGCTTTGGGGAAAGTAAGCCCGCGCAAGAGCTACAAGCGAGTTCTTGAACTCCTCAATGGTCATTCAGGAAGTTTTTCACTGTCTTGAGGTGTTTGAGCCAGTGGCGCTTCTCCGTGATTAAATCTTCCCAGCGCATCGCGTCGTGCTCCACAGGATAAGCGAACTCGTCACCCAGCTGCCCCTTGCGAAGTCGCTGTTTGAATTCGTCGTATTCGCAGCCATATTTGATCTCCAGCTGCAAGATCTCCTGTTCGCATTCCGCCAGATAGCGGCGCAGCTCATTTGCCAGCAATCGGGTGATCTTGTCGTTGAGGTCCTGCCCGGCAAGATCCTCGAGAATCGGTCGAAGCCGAGAAGCTAGCTCTAATTTGGGCATTTTTATCACTCACCGTCTACTTTAGAAGATCGCGCGTGTGTTGTCAATAAACGTGTCGAAGCCCAAAAACTAGCTCAGCACGCCCGTCTTGATCGGTCGGACTTTGCGATAGACCTGCTCCGGCACACGCGTGCGGCCGTTCACTGTCAGCAAGTCTGCTACACTAATCCCGAAGAGCCTTGCGTTCTCTTCGAGATAGGGCAGAATCACCGTCCAGTCAGCCGTGCTGAGCTGTTCATAGCAGCCGCCGTTGAGTTGGTCGTCGTCCAATTTATAATGGGGATCGCGCACGTAGATCGCTCCTCCGGCAGCGAGCGAGAAGAGATTGCTCCCCGGATAGGGCGTCTCCAATTCACGGATCTGCCCATCTTCGTCTAGGGTGATCCCGTTGAGAATGACAAAGCCCCCGCCGTGGAGCGGGTCTCCGGCCATGAACGACTCGGCTAAGTAGTCAAGCGCCGTCCCGTTGATGACGACGCGCGGACAGCCCACAGCGTTGATGAGCGGGCGTCCCGCAGCATTGCCCAAGATATAAGCTTGGCCCCCTTTGGCTCCATAGAAAAACGTCTGTCCGACATCCCCGTAGACGATCAATCTGCCGTCGTGATAGATCTGGCCCAGCTGATCTTGAGCGGTGTTGTGCACGTAGATTTCGGCGCCATCGAGCCCGCTGGCCAGATAGTCCCCCGAGCTCCCATAGACGTCAATGCGAACGCCGTGCGATTGCGGCCCCAGCCCGCTCCCGATAAAGCGCTGTCCACAACAACGATAGACGATACATCGCTTCCAGCCGAACTGATACGCTCTGACGATGAAGAGCGAGAGCGCATCGTCGCCTTCGGGAGCGAAGCCCGTTGCGTCAATGACCAACGTCTGATGGGGCGCCATCGGAGCGAGGAGCGTCTCTCGGGTATTCCAGCCTGTGCGCACAAAAGCAGCATCTTCACATTCACCCAAAGAGGGTACGCTGTCGAAGAGCGCATCGAGCGCCTTCTCAATCATCGCGCGGAGCCACTTGTATTGGATCTTCTCGGTGCGGTAGCGGCGGTCGTGCAAGAGCGTCAACAGCTCGATGACATGGCGACGATGTGGCTCGCTCTGCGCAGATTCTTCAAGAGACTCAGACAGAAACGCCTCGAGGAGACCGTAATCCCATGTTGCGATCTCGCTCGTGAGTTCAGCAAAAGCTGCGAGTGCCGGCCGAGCAGGATCGAGCACCGCGGTCACGGGATTGGTGGGCAGTTGCAGGCCTAGACTCTCTGTCTTCCTCCGCGGAGGAGTGAGGAGAGAAGTTTGGGGGGCTTTCACTTCTCGGCCGAATTTATCCGTGCAGACGAGCTTGAGCAGGGGCTGGCTATAGTCGACAGTGAAGATGAACGCGCCGCCATCGGTGTGGCTGCCGCCGCGGGCGTTCCAATACTTGTCGGCGACCGGACAGACGCGCGGGTCTTCTTCGTGCAGGCTGTGCAAGGCGGCGTCAATCGCTTGTTTTTCGGAAGCGATCAGGCCGATCTGAACAGGCCCTTCGTGTAAGGCGAAGACCTGCGGGCGCAGCATGCTCGTATCGGTGATCCCGATGAGCTGGAATTTCTTCTCATAGGGCTCGTTGCGGACAAGAATAAAAAACCACGGGCCGTCGGGCGATCCGTGCAAGTGCGCGATCTGAAGAACTTTATAGAGTTCTTGCTTCTCTGTAGGAAGCATGAGAAAATCGCGCTCGGTGGTGGGCGCAAGGGCTTCGATCACGTACTCCAAGGGGTACCCATAGACGCGGCTCCACAGATCGAAGAGCAGCACTGAGACTTCCGTGTCGGTCAAAAAGAGCGGGGAGATATTTCTCTGTCGGAGATATTCACAAACCCCGTGATAATTGGCAAAGTCTCCATTATGGACTAAGGCTTCGTTCAGTCCAATAAACGGATGGGCGCCGCCGGGGTGCCAGACGCGCCCTTTGGTGGGGTAGCGCTGATGGGCGATCCAGCCGTGCGCCCTCAGATTTTCGAGCTGATAGTACTGTAGGGCCTGCTCGGCGTAACCGACGATCTTGAAGACCAAGAGATTTCTCCCATGGCAAAGCACAAAGGCGCGCTTCTCCCCCAGCGAAGCGTAGAACTGTCTGTTGAGTCTATAAGAATTTTGATAGACGAACTCATCTTCGGCGCGTCGAGGATCGAGCCCTTCCAGTTCGTTCTTGGTGATGAACTCAGCGAGCACCGGCTCTTTGACGCGGGCGAAGTAGCGCCAGATTAGTGGGGGTTGGATTTCCAGTCCTGGAACTTCGCGATAATCTTTGACATGAGGCAATTCATAGCCGTGATGGACTTCAAAGTATGGGAGCAAGAAACTCTGTTCGACGTCTTTGCGAGCTGAGGGATCAATATACGCAATCTGAATGAGATAGTTGTCATCTAATCTCTCTTGGGAGACGCCCATCTGTTCGGGGAGCAAGCCGACGGCCGCCAGCCCGCCGCCCTTGCCGTTGCCGCGATTGTGCATCTGGATCGAGCTTCTATAGACGTGCTTGCCGGCGATGGGGACCGAAGCGATCATCCCCAGGACGCCGCAGCCGCCCTCGGCTTCGGCTTGATGCTCGAGAGTGACTCTATTCTGTTCCAACGAGCGCCTTGAGGCGATGAGCTTCTCGGTCATATTCACTTGCAAAGGGCAGCCAGCTCTCTTCGCAAAATTTCTGATGCTACCTGGCTCATGGTCTTCTTTTGGCGCCGAGCTATGACTTGCAACATCTTTGCTAGTTGTTCATCCACTTCGATCTCGTAGCGTCGTTTTCGTAGCTCAACAACGACATCTTTCACGGCTTGAAATGCATCTGGATAGTCTGTACTATCATGTGTCTCCCAAAACGCCGCCGCTTCTTCATAGCTGGCGAACTCTTCTGGAATTGGATCAATGCGCTTTTTTCTGGGCATGGTAATATCTCCTTTGTGCTGGAGTCATATCTCGAGCCGAAATTGGCATGGCTGCTCGTCTGTTCTTGTAGATAAAGTAAATAACCAAATAACCAAATGTCTCCCCGCCTGAGTTTGTCCGAGTGCTTCATAGAGATCCTCACTTTTAATGCGCCCTTTCTTTGCTTTGCGAAAGTGAGATCTAGTGGTCACCCTGTGCTTCTTGAGAATCTTCTCGACGAACTGCTTCTTCCAAATGATCTCAGAAATGCACACATCTATCAACCATGCTCTTTACACACGTGCTCGCCCAGCCATTGCAGATAGCTCTCACTCCCTCCAACTATAGGGACAGCCAAGATCTCCGGGACCTCGTAGGAGTGCAGCGCCTTGACCGTCTCTTCTACTTTGGGGAAGAGGCTCAGCTCCGACTTGGCGATGCACAGCCATTCTTCGGATTTATTGATCTTCCCTTGCCACCAATAGAGACTTTCCATCGGCCCGACGATCTGCACACAGGCTGCAAGACGCTGCTCCAGCAACGCCTGTGCGATGCGCTCGGCCTCGTCTTTGCTCGCAGTTGTCGCGATGATCTGCACGAAGTTCGACATAGCAGCTATTCGCCAGGCTCAGCTTCTATGACCTGCTCCAACGTCTCATGAGCCGCTTCTGCCTTCAGTTTAAGCAAGAACGCAGCCGCTGCTAACTCGCCATAGCGCCCCTCATAATCAGGATCACTCGGTTTCAGCTCGCGTAGCTTTTTGACCTTGATCTCAAAGTCACGAGCTGTCTCTAGCGCTTCGTCCAGCACGACTCCTAGAGTCTCTTCTAACTCCCGCAACAACGCCTCGGCCTTCATCGGTTCAGCCTCCTTTCCAGCTTCTCGATCTGTTGACGAATATTAACAATCTGTTTCTCCCACAAATCTATGAGCCCCAGTCGCGGCTGAGGCCGACGACGCTCTTCTTCTAGCTTGCGTAGATGCTCTTCCAGGGCCTGCCGATGCCCCTCAAGCTGTTTTCGATAATCTTTCCTCTTGCTTAATTACCGCTCTCCTATCTCTGCAATATACTCTAATACGTCCACGCGCCCGCGTAGCTCCAAGATACTCTGCATCTCTAGTTCCTGCAAAATCTCGACGAGCTGTGCTCTCCAGGCGTGAAAGAGATTGATAATCCTCTGCGCTCCCCAATCTGGCGCGATGAGCTGAGAGAGCTTCGGGTCGGTCGTGGCGATCCCAAAGGGGCACCCCCGCCCGCGCTCGCAATTCCCACAGCGATTGCACTCGATGGCTACTAACTCTGCCGTGCCGACAACGCACCCGTCGGCCCCTAAGGCGATCGCTTTCGCGATATCGTACGCCGTGCGAATCCCCCCACTGGCCAGTAAGACTAACTCATCGCGAATGCCCTCCTGTACTAAGAATTTATGCACTTTGGGGATCGCGTACTCGATGGGCATCGCGATGTTCTTTTTGGCAATATCCGGAGCTGCTCCCGTCCCGCCGTAGCCGCCGTCTAAGTGAATGATGTTCGCTCCAGCGTAATAGCTGCCCACGGCGACCATATCTACATCGTTGGGCGTCGAGACCTTGACCGAGATAAGCGCGTTCGGATTGACCGCGCGAATCCAGTCTAAATGCTTCTTATGGTCTTCGACCGAATAGACGCTGTGGAACGGAAAGGGCGAGAAGAGCGAGCTGAACTGCACCGAGCCGCGCATCTTGGCGACTTCGGCGGTCACTTTGTCGGCTAATAAGTGTCCCCCCAGGCCGGGCTTGGCCCCCTGGGCATACTTGAACTCGACGATGCGCACCCTCTGAATAGTATCTTCGCGCACGCCGAAAAGCCCGGTGGCAATCTGTGTAATAATATGATCGTCATAAGGGTAGAGCGCTTCGGGGTAGCCACCTTCGCCGGTGGAGACGAACGTGCCAAACGCCTTGGCCGCGCGCGCTCGTGAGAGCATCGTCTGTAAACTAATAGATCCGTAAGACATGCCGCCGCCGTACCAGGGCACGGGAATCCAAATTTTCCTCCCCCACGAACGACGATTGAGTGGGATCGCCGTGCTGATGGAGCTCGAACGTTGGCGGGTTCGCAGGTTCGCGGGTTTTGAACTCTCGAACTTGAATCTCAGTCTGTCAAAGCCCCCACCTGAAGCTCCGACTCTGTGTTCGAGATGCTCTGGGACTTGCCCGGCCTCGGCCATCTTGTAGGTCGCTAATAACAGATCGGCCGTCCAGCGTGGGTCGCCCAGCAGTTCATAGGTGGGCTCGATCCCGATCGTGATCGCGCGCGTCGGACACCGGTCTGCGCAATACTTATCGGGGTATGTATCTTTGCACTGAGGGCCGATGCAGTGGGCGCTCAGCGGGGGTAACAGTGTATTAAGTCCTGCAGGGCGCTTGTAGACCCCAAAGGGGCAGAGTTCTACACAAAGCCCACAGTTGATACACGCGTCGTTGACGGTCACTTTGAACTTCGTCAGCTCATTATGAAAATTGGGCAACAATGGGCGGACTCTCCCCGTGATTGCTGGGACAAGCCCGGTGGGGTTTTCGGCAGCAAGCTTGATCTCTGCTGGCGGCGTCAGACCTACTGGCTCAGCCCGAAGATATTCTGCAAACTCTCTCTCCAAATCCTCGTTGAAGATCGCACGCCCGACCTCGCCTCGCAGTCGCCGCACCTCACGCATCCCCATCGCGCCGAGAACTTCTAAGAGCTGATCGCGCCAGGCCCCTATGAGATTGATAATGCGCTGTGCCCCCCAGTGAGAATCGAATTGTCCGAGGCCATCGAGACCGTATTGAGAGAGATTTTCACCGCGCCAGCACTCCAGGGCGATTAAAAGGGCCAAGTCGAGAGTTACTCCATCGGCTCCACAGATGATCGCCTTCGGAATGTGCTCAGCTGTAGCGATGCCACCACCAGCGATCAGCGTAATGTGATCGCGGAGATTGGCGTGGAGCAAACGCAAATGAACTCTGCGGAGCGCGTCTTTGATGTGCCCCAATTTCGTTCGTCCGTGGGAATCGGCAATGAGGTGGAGCATGCCTACGCCCGCGCGTGCCAGCTCCTCAGCCACATCGTCGTCAAACTCCAGGCGCACCGCGACGACCGCATGAGGATTGAGCGCCTGAATCTGGCCGAGTGCAACCCCAATGGAGGTGAAGTTACCATGGTATTCAAGTTCGACCAGTCGAGCTTGAGCAATGATCTCAGAGTATTGGTGGACTGTGTCGGGGTGCAGCACCGGAGCTATAGCTCCCGATAACGGCTTAGGACACTGTTCGGCACGCACAACGGCAAACGTTCCAAGATGGGCAGCGGCGCGCTGCAGCGACTCGGCTACGCTTGCGCTGCTGAGGTGTTCGGGGATCATATCAAAGAGAATGGGGATAGGAATTTCAATGGTCGGGCCAAGCAAGGACGCACCGTTGCGCGTAACGAAGGATGGCTTCGTGCCCAAGAAGATCGCAGTACTGATATATTCCCTGCCGTGGATGCCATCGCGTGTAGGCCGGACGATCTCGGACATATCCGTCCACATCGAATCGAAGTCTTTCCCGGCGAACGGGCCCCGATAGCCCTGCCCGGAGACAGGGACCTTGCCCGTTTCGGCTTGCTGCAGGATACTTTGGATGATCTCCGGAGTCCAGTAGTCATCACCCGTTTGTCGCCATTGCGGCTGAATCGGAGCCGAGAGCGCGCTTTGGGGACACTCCCGCACGCAGCGCAAGCAGCTTCTGCACAAGTTCTGATCTTGCGGCTGCTCTCCGATGAGCATCCGAAGATCCGCCGTGCGATAATGCACGTCGTAGATACACGACTCGATGCAGATGCCACAATTGATACAAGCATCGGAGCGCACGATCCGCGGGCGCACCAAGGGTTTGGCTCGCGACGGCGCTCTCTGAACGTGAATTGTGTAACGGCTCTCGGTTCGGGTCGCGCTAACCAACGGTGGCTCCTTCAGACTCTTTGACGTTAAGAATCGGCGGCGTGTACTCGGTGCCAGGCATGATCGCCATCTGCTCCACGCCTTGAACGAACTCGGCTATCTTGTTTTGGTCTCTGCCGTAAGCTTTTTCTATACGTCGCTCCAGCTCATCCCAGACGGGGACAAGATCTAAAGAGCTCTGGCAGACGTCGGTGCACGCTCTACAGTGCATACAATAAAAGAGCGTCTGAGCTCCCTCAGTATCGAGTCTCTCCCCGTTGAGCAAGGCGAGCCCCAGGTGGAGCTTGCCGCGCGCCGTGGTGCGCTCGTCTTTGGTATAAATATAAGCCGGGCAGACGGGGACGCAGCTGCCGCAGCGCGAGCAGAGATTCTCGTTGTACTTTAGCAGATCGAGTAGGGGAGAGATAGCCGTCGGAGGGCGGCCCGGCTCGCGGGCGGGCTGGGGCTTGGAAGCTAGATCGAAGAGCTTTCGATGGAGCGGTGCGGCCAGCCGCGCGACTTCTAGCCCCATGCTCAAGGGCAACTTTCGGAGCATCAGGGAACTCCAGTGTGAGGGCAACGTGAAAAACTTTCCGGGGTTGAAGAGCTCGTCAGGGTCCACTCTCTTTTTATAGGCGCGCAGCTCGTCAAGTGTGGGACCGAACTTATCTCTGACAAAGGGCGTGTTCCAAATCCCGATCACATAAGGCCGTCCCCCCAGCGCAATCCCCAGCTTGGTCAGCACAAGAGAGAGACTCGCTGTATAAAACTCTGAGAAACGATTTCGGGTATTGAAGGTGAAGACGGGCAGCAAGAGCGCTTGGCCATCGCCGACGAAGTAGGCCTCGCTGGCCAGATGGACCCCGTAGCGCCCCCCCTGGTGCTCAGCTCTTCTCAGAAATTCCGGAGCTCTTCCTATATCCATAACAAGCTCGCTGGCGAGCATCCCCGGGCCGAGTCTTTTGGGGCGCATGGGGAAGAGCCGCTCATGCCAAAGATAGAGCGCTTGATAGGGCAGGCCTATAGGGGCGTGATGGCGTTCGGCCCAGTGCACGCACGCCCGCGCCCCCTCTGGGTCATCGAAAGCGAGTAGGAGACTCTCGCGCTCGGGGATCTCAGCGCCTGGGCTGTTCATCAATGTGTTGACTTCGTGAATGCGCGCGGCGCTCAGATACTTTATGTGATAGGGATGCAGCTTTTCTTTGAGAATCTCTTGGGCCATGGTGAACGCGGCTTGCACAGATTCACATTGCAGGAGCACCGGCGTCGTTGTGATGGGCTTGCGGCGCACGGTGAACGTGACAGACCAAATAGCTCCCATCTGTCCTTCAGTGCCGATGAAGTACTCAAATTCAGCATCGTTGGGTGTAAGCTCTTTTCGTTCACCCTGTGGTGTGATAACGCTCAGTCTCTGAATTTGATTCTTGAAGTGTCCAAAGGCGATACTTCCTACCCCATAGCCGCCGGTATTGACCCAGCCCCCGACGGTCGAAAACCAGCTGGTCGGATAGGTGCGCAGCGCCAGCCCATAGGGCCTGAGTGCGTTTTCGACGTCGGCCCAGCGCGTCCCGGCTAAGACTGTCACGGTCTGTTCTTCCAGATTGATCTTTTCTATCGCTCGCAGAGCTGAGAAGTCGAGCACCAATCCATGGCTTGTTGGCACGGCTCCGCCCAAGCCAAATGTAGCTGCGCCGCGCGGCACCACGGGCAGCCCTTTGGCCACAGCCCACCTCACGGCTTTGATCACATCATCGGGGGTTGCCGGTTGCAGGGCGATATCGGGCGTGCTTTGGGCGAGCAAGGTCTTCTCAATGAAGCGCGGCGGATCCCCCTGATCGCGGGCGTAGAGCCGCCGGCTGGAAAGCTTAGGGTAAATCCGCGCTTCCGGCGAGAGCCGCGCGCGAAGCTCCAAAGCCAATCCGTCACTTCTGGCCGCCATTATGGCGGTATCATACCACAGAAAGCGACTTATGTCAAGATTTATCGCTCAATTTTTTAAAAATATAGATATATTGTCGATAAAATTAAATATTTGTATATAAAATATTCAAAAAATTTATCGTTCGTCGCTCACGCTGCTAACTCCCTGAGAAAGCTGAGCACAAGAGCGATCTCATCTTCAGTGAGAGATTGTTCCGCGCGAGCAACGCCCAGCACGTCATCCCAATTGACGAGAGCGTGCAACGTGATCCCATGCTCTCTGAGCGTATCCCGCGCGCGGTGGAGCCCAGCTTCCTCCGAAAAATACTCAAAGACACAGAGACAGTACTGAACAATCCCCCCGGAGCTTTCGATCCCATGCTTAAAGCTCAGCTTGCTTCCCCCATCGGTGACTAAATCTTCTACTAATAAGACACGCTGCCCCGGCTCTAGCACACCCCCAATTGGGGATGATTTCCCGTAGCCCTTGGGCTCTTTGCGCACATAGATCATGGGCTTACTCAGTTTCTCAGCAAGAAGGGCCGCGAACGGGATACCGGCGGTCTCACCCCCAGCGATGACGTCAAACTTCCCCAAGCCGATGTGCTCGCTCATCAGTCCAGCAAGACCCTTGATGATCTTTCTACGGGAGATGGGGAAGGCGAGCAACCGACGACAATCCACATAGACCGGCGAGAGCCGCCCGGAAGAGAGCGTGAACGGCCGGTCTGGCCGAACCTGAACCGATGCGCTCCGCAATAATTGCCGAGCAAAGTAGTGCTTTGCTTCTTCCTTCATACGGTATAAGTATTGTACCCGCTCCGAAAGCGCCAGGGCAAATTGATTTTTACGGTTTGCCTTCCCTGTAAGGTTCTTGCTATAAATAAGTCACCCAAAACGCTTCGTGGGAGGTTGCCATGCGCAAACTGTGTGTTGGTGTGCTCGGGATCGTCGCGGTCCTCTCGTCAGGACCGGTGGCTCAAACAGTGCAAAAGCTGGACCCGGTGTCCCTGCCCGGTTTGAGTGCCCCTGTCTTTGTTATCCAAGACAGCTATGGGATTCCCCATGTCTCCGCGCAGAAGGCGCCCGATTTATATCGAGTCGTGGGCTGGCTGCACGCGCGCGACCGGCTCTGGCAGATGGATAATCTACGTCGGACGGCCAACGGCACGCTCGCGGAACTGCTTGGCCCGTCTGCTCTCTCCCAGGACGCGACCCTGCGCACCTTGGGCATCCGACGGGCAGCGGAGCTGAGCGAGAAGAATCTCACCCCCGAGATCCGCGCCGAGTTGGAAGCCTACACCGCCGGCGTCAACGCCTATATTGAAAGCATTAATAAGTCTGGGCAACTCCCCCCAGAGTACACAGAGATCGAGATCTCCACAGTCGCCCCGTGGACAGTGTTAGATACCCTGGCGATGGGCAAGCTGTTGGCGTTCGACCTCTCGTTTGATATTGACGCATCCAACGTGCTGACGTATTTCAACTATCGCGAGGTAGGGAGCAAGCTGGGGTTCAACGGGCATGCGCTCTTCTTCGACGATCTCTTTCGGGCGGCGCCTTCTGATCCCGCGACGATCTTGGGCAGCGCCGAAGGAAGATTAGAGTCTGCAGGGCCTTGGGGGTCAGCACTGCCAGAGCTCTCTCCAGCGACACTGAAGCTACTAGCAGATTTCGTTGAGCGTCTCAGGGAGATCGAGTTCTTTGCGCCGATCTTGCGTCGTGCAGAATTGATGGAGACCGGCAGCAACTGGTGGCTCATCGGCCCCAAACTCTCAGCAAGCGGGTACGCGCTGCTGGCCAATGATCCTCATCTGGGCTTAGATATGCCCGGCGTCTGGTACGCCATGCATCAAAAATCCACAGACGGAATTAACGTCGTCGGCACATGCTTTCCCGGCATCCCTTATGTCATCTTGGGACACAATGAGCGCATCGCTTGGGCAGCGACGGTCAACCCCTTGGACGAGACCGACATGTACCAAGAGAGTGTAGTCGAGCAGGACGGCAAGCTCTTTAGCAATTATCAAGGGAAGCTTGAGCCCCTTGTCGCCATCGAAGAGTCGTATAAAAGCAACAAACTCGGCGACGGCCAGCCCGATAATTTAGAAGACGCGCCCAAGACGACGACGTATATCATCCCGCGTCACGGCCCGGTAGCAAGCCTTGATCTCAAGAGCGGCCAAGCTGTCACTATTCAGTACACGGGATTCTATGCCACACAGGAGATCAAGACCTTCCGACTGTGGAACCGCGCACAGAATCTGGAGCAATTCACAGAAGGCGTGAAGTATTTTGACGTCGGTTCACAGGATTGGGGCTACGCCGACGTCGAGGGCACCATCGCGTTCTTCACCGGGGCAGAGGCTCCTTTGCGAGAAGATTTAGAGCGTGGCGCGGTGGCGCTGGGGTTGCCGCCGTTTTTTGTGCGCGACGGCAGTGGCACCGCCGGGCATGAGTGGATAACACTTCAGGGCACGCGCGAAGAAGGGCACTCGATCCCCTTCGCGATCTTGCCCATGAGCGAGACGCCCCAGGCGGTCAATCCGCCGTCGGGCTTCATCGTGAGCGCCAACAACGATCCCGTCGGCGTGACCGTAGACAACGATCCACTCAACCAGAAGCGTCGCGGCAGCAACGCGATCTATTACTTAGACTGGAACTATGATATTGGCTTTCGCGCCGGTAGAATTACAGAACTCATCACAGCCAAGGTCACCAAGGGCGAGAAGTTTTCTCTTGAAGATATGATGAAAATTCAGTCAGATACCGTCTCGCTCATTGCGCGGCGGTTGACGCCCTTCGTGCTCGAAGCTCTTAAGAACGCACGCGATGAGTTTGCCCCCGACGAACTGAAAGCCCTCCTCCAAGACGCGCGCATAGTCGAAGCGGTCGAGCAGTATCTCGCGCATTGGAGCTTTGCCACACCTACAGGGATCGCTGAGGGCTTTGACGAGAACGACTCCGTCAGCGATGATAGTAAGAGCTTGATGCTCAACACGCCCGCGGAGAGCGAGATCACCGACAGCGTCGCCACGACCATCTTCAACGTTTGGCTGAGCGTCCTCGTCCGGCGCGTCATTGATGACACAATAGACCGTCTAGACAAGACGATGTCCAAGCCCGGCGGGTTCTTCGCCGTGAAGGCCATTCTTCAACTATTGGAGAGGTTCCCGCGCAAGCAAGGCAAGGGAGAGTCGGGAGTGGATTTCTTCGACGTTCCTGATCTCTTCTTGTCCCCCGAAGAGGAGCGCGATTGGCTGATTTTAAAGAGCCTGCAAGAAGCCCTTGATCTTCTCCGGAGCGAGGCGTTTGCGAAGGCGTACAATAAGTCAACAAGTCTTGCAGATTATCGTTGGGGGAAGCTCCATCGCATCACGTTCCGAAACGCGATGCATCCACAGACCAATAAATTCAGCGTCCCACCGGCGGTCTACTCGCAGCCCGAATACGCCGACGGTCTCCCCGTTGATGGCACGCTCGCGGCCGTAGACGTCGCCAACTACAACCTCAAGGGCACGAAAGCTGAAGACTTTGGCTTTAGCCGTGGGCCATCGCAGAGACATATCGTCGAGCTCAATCCCAAGGGGATCAGAGCGTGGAACGCACTGCCCACAGGCCAAAGCGGGGTAGTCAACACGCCGCACTTTGGGGACTTGCTGGCGTATTGGTTGGTGAATGACTATTACCCGGTGCTCTTCACCGACGAGGAGATCAGAGCCAACGCCGAATCTGAGCAGGAGTTCCGGGGCGATTGACCTAGCCCCATCCCTTTGAGGGGTAGGCTGCGGGTGCGCGTCGCCGCGCCAGCAGGCACGCAGATCGCCAATTGTGCTGTCGTCGAGACCGCAGGAGACGCCAACCCTGCCAACAATCGCGGCTGCCACACAGACACGGTGCAACGCTAGGAGAACAAGAACTAAACAACAGAGTGGGGCGTCCGGGGCAGAGCCCTCGGACGCCCTCCCCCAACGCAATCACGGACGGATCGGCAGGGGCCGGCCAGCACCACGCTCGGCCCCTCAGCTGCCGATGTTCACCGTGAGCCCCGCAGCATATACTTCTGAATCTTTCCCGACGCGGTCTTGGGTAGCTCTTTTACAAACTCGATCTCCCGCGGATGCTTATATGCTGCTAATTCTCTGAGACAATGCTGCTGAATCTCTTCAGCTAAGGTATCAGATGGCACATAGCCGGCCTTGAGCACAATGTAGGCTTTCACCGTCTCGCCCTTGCGCTCGTCGGAAACTCCTACAACAGCACACTCAGCTACGGCAGGGTGCTCGTAGAGAATGTGCTCGACTTCTTTGGGGAAAACCTTCACCCCGCCCACGTTGATCATATCCTTGACGCGATCAACAATATAGTAATAGCCCTCTTCGTCTACATAGCCCAAGTCTCCCGTGTGAAAGAACCCCTCATCGTCAATCACTTGGCGAGTCGCTTCCGGAGCATTGTGATAGCCCTTCATCACCATGGGCCCGCGAACGCAGAGCTCCCCCACTTGCCCTACCGATAGCCGGCGATTGTTCTCGTCTACGATCTTGCACTCGGCTCCCTCAAGAGGCCAGCCGATGGAGCCGACCTTGCGCTTGGGGGCAGCCAAATTCGTATGCGTGACCGGCGAGGTCTCAGTCAAACCATAGCCTTCATAGACAGTCACGCCCAGCTTGTGCTCCAGCGCTTCGATCACCGGCACGGGCATCTTCGCGCCGCCGGAGCTGCAGAGCTTCAGCGAGCTCAAGTCATACTGGCTCACTTTGGGATGGTTCAATAGATCAATATAGAGCGTGGGGACACAGACCATGCTGGTGATCTTATGCTCTTGAATGAGTTGCATCGCTTGCTCGGCATCCCAGCGCAACATCGGATAGATCGTAGCCCCCCAAGAAAGCGGCGAGAGCATCAAGACGGTCATCCCCGTAATGTGAAACATGGGGATGGGCACGAGCAACCGCTCGGCGCTGCCGGTCTTGGCGAAGAGCTTCATCACGCTCTGCACGTTGCTGCTGAGATTTTTATGAGTGAGTAAAACGCCTTTGGGCTTGCCCGTCGTGCCGCTGGTGTAGGGCTGCAGAGCAATATCGTCGTCCGCGCGCTCGACGAACTGAGGCGGGTGCTGGACCAGCTCGTCGAAGTTGTGATGAGTCGAACCGGGGCCAACGACGAAGACCTTGAGCCCAGCTATCTCAGCGGCAGCCTTTTCGACCTCTTCGAGCATAAAGACCGGCGCGATGATAAGTTTTGCTCCAGAGTCCGTGATTTGGTGCATGATCTCGCGTTTTTTGAGCGTGGGGTTCATGGGGGTCGGCACGCAACCGGCCTTGAAGCCACCCCAGATGGCGATCACAAACTGAGGCAAATTCGGGAGATAGACGGCGAAGCGATCTCCAGGTTGAAGCCCCACGGCTTGTAATCCTCCAGCGAACCGGCTGGTCCAGTCGGAAAGCTCTTTATAAGAGATGGCGCGCGGGGGCACCATACCGGCGATGCCGGGGAAGTAAATGGCTGTTCTCTCCGGGTACTGTTGCGTGGCGCGGTCGAGTAAGTGGGCGACGTTCATTGCCAGAACCTCCTCTGTTCAAAAAACGCTTTCGGAGCTCGGTGTATCATACAACGAAAGCGCCGGAGTTGGCAAGATCAGCATCCGGCATCGCCAAGCAACTCTTCAATGCGCCGCGCGCGCCGCTCTGTCTCGTCCAGCTCGAAATGCAACTCTGGCGTATGCCGGATGTGCAAGCACTTGGCAAGCGCCCTGCGCAAGAACCCACGGTGCTCCCGCAAGGCACCTAACGACTCGCGCTCTTCTTCGCAAGAATCGCCGAGCACGCCCACAAAGACCCACGCATGACGTATGTCTTGAGAAAGTTTGACGGCAAAGATCGTCACACGCTCTAACCGCGGGTCGCGTGCCTCAAACTGTAAAATCTCGCTGAGACGACGGTGAATCTCTGTTTGTAATCTTTCCAAGCTCCATTTGCCCATACGGCTCACGGTGTTCTGAAGTTGTACTCATTCCAGCTTCATTGTGTCACCGTGAGCGAAGCGAAAGGTCTCCCTGGAGAGATCCTTCGCTGCGCTCAGAATGACAATAAAGAGTGAGATCAGTACTAGATGATCTCGATCTCGTAGTCCTCAACGGTGATCTCTTTGTAGTGCCCGATGGCTTCGACGAGCTTGCCCAACAGCGCGTTATTGACCCGCCCGTCGTTGCAAACGATGGCCGCGCCGAGCACGGCGGACTTCCAGTCGTCCAGACGATCAATCTCGGCGATAGAAACGTTGAACTTGCGGCGCATTTGGGCAATCAGACTATGGAGGACATGGCGCTTCTCTTTAAGGGACGCCGGCTCGTGCAAGCGCAGCGTTAGGCGCACAATCCCGATCTTCATGGACAACCACCCTGGACAAGAGAGAAGCGACAGCTTAGCTTCTAGATGCGCGGCACGACCTCGCGCGTGTAAAACTCGAGAATGTCACTGACTTGAATCTTCTCAAAACCGGCGATCTTGACACCACACTCTTTGTCTTTTTCGACTTTTTTCACGTCCTCGGCAAAGTGTTTGAGGCTGGCGAGCGCGCCGTCGAAGACGACCGCTCCAGCACGCTTCACGCGCACGCGTGCCTCCCGCAGGACCTGCCCATCGCGCACGTAACACCCGGCAATGGCCCCCACATTGGGAATCTTGAACACAGTGCGCACCTCGGCCTCACCGATCTTGGTCTCGCGGATTTGGGGAGCGACCAACCCTTGCAGCGCCTTCTTGACCTCATCTGTTAACTGATAAATGATCTGATAGATACGAATGGGCACGCCCTCTTGGTCGGCCATCTGAGCGGCCTTGGCGTCCACTGACGTGCGAAAGCCAATGATGACGGCGTCTTTCACCGTAGAAGCGAGCAAGACGTCGCTCTCATTGATATTGCCAATGCCCTCGTGTAGAAACTCAAGCTGTACAGGCTCCACCTTCAAACTTTTCAGTTCGTTGCGCACGGCTTCCAGGCCGCCGGCGCTGTCAGCCTTGAGAATTATCTGCAGAACGCGCCTTTTCGCTTGAGCCAATTCTTGTTGTTGCAAAATATCTTGAATGCTGCGACGCGTCTTCTCTAAGCGCTTGCGCCGTAACTCCTCCAGGCGGGCTTCGACGGCCCGCTTGGCTTCCATCAGGTCGGCTGACGATTCAAATCGTTCTCCTGCTCCTGGGACGTCAGAGAGCCCCATGATCTGCACGGCCGAGCCAGGTCCGGCTTCGCTCACCCGCTGGCCTCGGTCGTCCAGCAGCGCTCGGATGCGCCCGTAGGCCGTATGACAAACGATGATGTCACGCTCGCGCAAGGTTCCCTCTTGGACGATCACCGTAGCGATAGGACCGCGTGCTGCGTCGAGGTAGCTTTCGATCACGACTCCGCTGGGCAAGGCTTGCGGGTCGGCTTTCAGCTCTTGAAGTTCAGCCACGAGCACGATCATCTCTAAGAGATCGTCAACTCCCTGGCCACTGATCGCTGAGAGCGGCACAACAATAGTGTCGCCCCCCCAATCTTCGGGGGTCAACCCTTCACGGGCGAGCTGCTCTTTCACGCGCTGAACGCTTGCCGTGGGTTTATCTATCTTGTTGATTGCGACGAGAATCGGCACCTTGGCGGCCCGGGCATGGCTGATGGCTTCGCGCGTCTGTTCCATCATGCCGTCGTCGGCAGCGATGACCAAGACGGCGATGTCCGTCACTTGGGCGCCGCGCGCCCGCATGTTCGCGAAGGCTCTATGTCCCGGCGTGTCAATAAACGTGATCTTCTTGTTTTTATACTCGGCTTGGTAAGCACCGATAGACTGCGTAATGCCACCGGCCTCGCCAGCAGCTACGCGCGTCTTACGAATGTAATCTAATAACGTCGTCTTGCCGTGGTCTACATGCCCTAAGATCGTCACGACAGGTGGACGGGGGACTTTCGGTCTGGCCGGTGGAGCCGGTCTTGCTACAACTTGCTGTGCAACGTGCGACGCTGGCTTGGGGTGGGGGACTTCGATCTTCTTGGGGGTCTCGGCTTTCGTCTCTCGTTGGGGAGGCCGAGGTGGCTCAACTCTAGCCGGTGGTGAGAAAGCAGTTGTTGCTGGAGGTGGGCTTGGTTGAGTGCCCGGGAAGAGTTCACGTGCAATTTGGTACTCTTCGTCGGTGAGGCTCTCAAAGCTATGCTTGCGCTTCTTAATGCCGCGCGTTTCCAGCCGTTCAACCAGCTCAGCAACAGTGGTCTTGAGTTCTTTGGCGACTTTGTAGAGCTGCATGCTCGGAAAACTCCTCTTGCTCCCGCATCCGCACACTTATCGCAGAAGTGCTTTTAGAATCAGACAAATCTACACTATACCGTGCGCGAGGAGATTTGTCAAACTGATCTGGCGGTGCGCGCAGAGATCGTCACAGAGAACCGGCGTTACGGTTTCAATTTGCCAAAGAACCAGACTTTCATCTATGCTATAAGACAACAGAAAGCTGCAGGGAGGTCTACGCCATGCCTACGTATATTTTGCTGAGCAGCTTGACCGATGCAGGCTCGCAGGCCATCAAGAAACGCCCAAGCCGCATCAGAGAGGTCAATAGAGAGATTGAAAGAATGGGCTGCAAGATTCTTTCCCAGTACGCCGTTCTCGGGCTCTGTGATTTCGTCACCATTGTCGAAGCACCCAATAACGAAACAATCTTGAGAGTCTCAGTGGAGATGGGGGCGCGCGGCAGCGTCAAGATTCAAACTCTCGCTGCGATCCCCATCGAACAGTTTATTAAGACACTGAAGTAACTAAAAACGCAGCACAAAGAGCGCCAGTGAAAACTCCATTGACGGCGTCGCTGGCGTCATGAACGTGGCGTTGGTGTTGAACCCAACCGTTCCCAGAAAGGCCGCGTAGAGAATGGGCAGCGTCAGGCGCGTGAAGGTATAAATATCAGAGATATCTTTACTCAGGTCCCACCCTAGATTGAGCATCAAAAAGTCCATGACCTTGACGATGCCGGCGGCATTAAGCCAGCCCGTTGCCGACCCCAGAGTCGCGAAGATATACGTCAAAAACCAGTTGCCCGAGACGCCCCGCCAAAAGCCAGCACTGATGATCCCCGCACTCACTCCCAAAGGCAACGAGATCGTATACACGACGAGCTGCATGGTCACAATGCCCAATTCCTGACAGAGCTCTTGATTGGGTGCCTCACGACAGAGCGTGCTGACGTAAATTAATTCCAGTGTCGGGCCGCCTACTAGCCCCCCTAACAGACCAAAGGTGAGCTCCTCCATAAAAAAATCGCTCGGCCGGGGCTGTGCTAACGCTGCCGGTGCTCCCAGAAGCCCGATACAGATACTCACACTCACCAGAAGTCTCATAAGTATTTCTGTTGTATCACCAATCGGCCTCTGTTGTCAAATACACCCAACCCCGATATACTCTGGTCGGAGTGTGAAATGACGGTGGAGCGCGCCCGATTTGAAGAACTGGTCTGGCAAGCTGTCGAAGACCTGCCGACTTTCTTTAAAGATCGCCTTCAGAGCGTGATGATAGTCATTCAAGATCGGCCAGATCCAAAACTGACAGAAGAGCCTGACAGCGCCTTGTTGGGGCTTTATCACGGGGTCCCGTTAACCGAGCGCTCGGTCCTCGCAGAACGGTTTGAACCTGATGTTATCTATATCTTTCAGAAGAACATCGAAGCCATCGCCAATGGGGACGAAGACGAGATCCGTCGCCAAGTCCGCATTACCGTCATCCATGAGATTGGGCACCACTTTGGCCTCGACGAAGACCAGTTAGCAGTCTTGGAAAACGAGCCCGACGCCTCTGCCTGATAGATTCCAGCGCACTCACCGGGGCAAGATCGAACAGCTCGTTGCGGCGGGCAAAACTGAAGAGATGGTCTTCCAGATACTTCGTCTGAGTACGGTAGCATGAGATCGCGAGACACTTGCGCTCGATCTGCTCAGGGCGCAGCTCGTGCACCAGCCATGCTGATGAGCGTTGTCGCAAGGCGCGTGGAGGCAGCAGGCGCCGCTGGGGATGCTTGCCCGTCGGCAGCGGCCATACCCCATGATGGATGAGATAGTGTCGCTGCTCAGGACGCACTCCGGCTTCTTCCAAAGAGCGGACGGCAAACGCGTACGTAGCACGATGGTCGCTGTGGCGATCCTGGGGGTGCGGCAGATAGACGATCTCAGGCCGTTCTGCTGATAGGATCGTCTTGAGAGTGTGCACAAGAGACTCTCGCGTGTACGGCGCCCGAGGTTGATACGCCCACTCGTACGGGACAAAACAGGTCTTGGTGTACCGCGACAGATAGGGCTTCTGCCCATCTATCCATAAGTGGGCCAACCCGCGATCAGGGTACCCCAGCGCTATTACGCGCTTCTCTGTGACCCCCAGGAGGCGAAGTGCTGCGAGCGACTCGCGATAGCGTCGTTCGCCGAGCCGCCAGAAATGCCGTGCAGGCAAGAACGGCCCCCGCCGTTGTCCGTCACCACACGTGAGAAGCACGATCTTGATGACATGCCCCTTGCGCAGGTGCTCTTGTATAGCACCACCAGCTGCCAAGACCTCGTCATCGGGGTGGGGCGCGAGGACCACAATGCGCTTGGCTCTTCTCTTAAGAGACTTTGGCATAACGAGGGAGAGCGATGTCGAAGACTTGGTCAATCTCTTCGACAAACTCAAACCGCAGAGCGTCCTTCACGTTGTGTGCTACCTCTTCCAAATCTTTCTCATTGCGCTTTGGTAAGATCACCGTCTTGATGCCCGCACGATGGGCTGCTAAGACCTTTTCGCGGATGCCGCCGACAGGGAGGACTTTTCCGCGCAAGGTGATCTCGCCGGTCATGGCCAGATCGTGATGCACCGGCGTATCGGTCAAGAGCGAGACCAAGGCCGTCACCAGCGTCACACCCGCTGAGGGTCCGTCTTTGGGAATGGCCCCTTCGGGCACGTGAATATGCAAGTCATGCGTTGAGAAGAGCTCAGGGTCAATACCCAAGTTTTCGGCATTGGCGCGAATGTAACTGAGCGCCGCTTGAGCAGACTCGCGCATGACCTCGCCGAGCTGACCGGTCAGCTTGAGTTCGCCCTTGCCTTTCATCTTGGTGGCTTCGATAAAGACAATATCGCCGCCGGCTTGTGTGACCACCATGCCAATAGCAACCCCAGATTTCGTCAGCCGTTCGGAGACTCCCGAGAAATAGCGCGGCGGTCCGAGCATCTTGCCGATTTCACCGGGCTCGATGGAACGCTTCGAACGATCTTTCTTCTCGGCAACTTTCACAGCGATCTTGCGACAGACGGAACCGATCTCGCGCTCAAGATTCCTCACGCCGGCTTCGTGCGTGTAATCACGGATGATCTGCCGGAGCGCCTCGTCACTGAATTCCACTTGATGCGCCCTCAACCCGTGAGCCTTGATCTGTTTGGGAATGAGATATCTTTGGGCGATCTGGATTTTCTCATCCTCGGAGTACCCTGGCAGCTCCAACACCTCCATGCGATCTAGCAAGGGGGAGGGAATCGTATACAGGACATTGGCCGTAGTGATGAAGAGCACTCGAGAGAGATCGAATGGGATGTCAAGATAGTGATCGCTGAAACTATTATTCTGCTCAGGGTCGAGCACTTCTAAGAGAGCGGAAGCGGGGTCGCCGCGAAAATCGCTGCTCATCTTATCTATCTCATCGAGCATGAAGACCGGGTTTTTAGAGCTGGCCCGGCGCAACCCTTGAATGATGCGACCCGGCAGGGCTCCCACATAGGTTCGTCTGTGTCCCCTGATTTCCGCCTCGTCGCGCACACCGCCCAGCGAGATGCGCACAAATCTTCGTCCCAGAGCCCGCGCAATCGAGCGCCCCAACGATGTCTTTCCTACACCGGGTGGCCCAACCAAACAGAGAATCGGTCCCTTCATATCGCGCTTGAGCTTTAAGACCGCCAGATACTCTAAAATACGCTCTTTGACTTTTTCTAAATCATAGTGATCTTCATCGAGAATCTGTCGGGCGCGCGCGATCTCGAGCATATCTTTTGTGGTCTTCGACCACGGCAGAGCGATCATCCAGTCCAAATAGGTGCGCGCGACTGTATACTCCGCGGAGCTGGGATGCATCTGCGCCAAGCGTTCTAACTCGCGCAGGGCTTCTTTTTCGGCATCTTTGGGCATTTTGGCTTGTTTGATCTTGCGGCGTAGCTCTTCGATCTCTGGGCCTTCTTCTTCGCCCAGTTCTTTCTTAATAGCCTCCATCTGCTCGCGCAAAATTCTCTCTCTCGTGGAACGTCCAATTTCCTCTTGCACGCGCGTGTGGATGCGCGACCCCACTTCTAGAATCTCGTTCTCTTCTTCCAATAATCGTAAGACCAGCGTCAGTCGTTCTTTCACGTTGAGAGTTTCGAGCACTTGTTGTTTGGCTTCGACTTCGATGTCGAGATTGGCCGTGATAAAGTCCGCCAGATGGCTCGGATCGCTCAAGCTGGAGGCCATCGTATGGATCTCCATCTGTGGGTTGGGCATGAGGGAGAGCATCTTTTGAAAGAGTGCGGCAACTTGCTTGCTCAGGGCCTCAGTCTCGATATCTTCTTCGAGAAAAGATTCCAACGGCTTGATCTGTGCTACCAAGTATGGCGTCTCTTGAGTAAATACTTCGACGGCAAAGCGGCTGAGCCCCTGTACCCATAAGAGGAGCGCGTTGTTTGGCGTTTTGATCACACGGGCGATCTTGCAGATCGTCCCGGTGTGGTAGACATCATTGAAAGAGGGCTGCTCGACGTTGGGGTCGCGCTGCGTCAACACCCCCAAAATCTTGGTGCCGGCGAGAGCCGCTTCGACGAGCTTGACCGAGCTTTCGCGTCCCACCGTGAGTGGCAAGACTGATTGCGGGAAGACCACCGTGTTCTTTAGGGGCAGTATAGATACGATCTGAGGAAACTCAGTATTACTGGTATCGATCAGCTCAAACCCTGCGGGGTTTGATAGTGGAGAATCCAAGAGGGGCACCTACCTTTCAGCTGCACAGAAATCTCGCGTGTAACAGTACAACAATAGACTTCAGCTCTATAGCCGACACTGCATTTATTGTACTTTCGCCATCAAGACCTGTCAAGCAAGCTCTTGTATCTTGCCATCTCAAGTATCATCGCGTATGCTACAGTGTGCGCGCGACTTTGGTTGAACAAATCTCCCAAACGCTGGCAAATCGGTTTGGCCCCGACGTGCAGCTAGTCCTTTCCCCGTCCTTGCTCGACCAGCCTGCCTGGGAGCTTGTGCACTCCGGAGCCAAGAGTCTCGTGTGGTCTTCTGAAGACCGCGTGCTGAAAGTCTATTGGTCAGGTGGGGGACGCAGCCTGGAGAGCATCGCTCACAGTTACGAGACGGCTTATCGCGAGAATCCCGATCTTTTCCCTCAAGCACGACGTGTCGGTACAGGGAGCAGACTTCCCAACGGGCCAGATCTGCTCTTCATCGAGCAGCCGCGCATCACGGCTCACCGACCGCCGTATCAGTTTTCTCGTCGCGAATGGGACGCTGTTTTGGATAAATGGGACACAATGATCGAGCGACATACCCTGTCGCTTTCTGCAACACTGCAATCATTATTGAAGCGTTTGAAGCGCGGCGACGAACAGGCCTACCAAGCGATCTCGCGGTGCTACTTTGACGGTTTGGCATCCCTACAAGCGCCCATGGCGCTCCGACAGTTGCGAGATCGCCATATCATTACTACAGACGCCCCAGACCTGCCTCAGCCACAGCTTTCTTCTGTGAGCAAGATCGTCGGGGACGTAGCGCCAAAACACGTGCTTCTCGACAGTCCTTGGCTGGCATTTGATCTAGAAAAATACGGCCCGGGGGATCCAGCCAAAGACCTAAGCACCATTCTTCGCTTCTATCTCTACCGCCATGACCCGATCAATGCAGAGCGTGTTGTGGAATATTTGCGCGAGCGTTATAACGATCCGAGCTTGCTCTATCGCGTGTACCTTGCAGCCTTGGGCAGCGGCTCGCGGTTGCTCTACGGCACCCCCAGTGAGCTCGTGCGCGCACGGTACCAAGCGGTCTTGGATTTCTATCCCGTTGCTCACAAATATTTCAGATAATTATTTGCTAAAACCTGGCACAGCCTGTATAAAAGAGAGAGCGCTATGCAGAACCTCTCCATAGAGACTATATTGGCCCTCTTGACGTTTTTTGGCTGTTTTTACGGGTATCACTTTGTCTATTTCTATCTCTCGCGCCATCGCTCTCATGCGACGCGCAAGGGGCGCCTGCGCCACGCGATCACCGGCGCCCTCACGCGCGCTGCCGAAGAAGGCGATCACTTACTTGTGGTACACCAACTGCGCAATATCATTATGTCCGTGACATTTCTTTCTTCAGCCAGCGTGCTCTTACTGGGCTTTATTATCAGTTTTAGCGGCGTCTGGGAGGCCATCATCGGGTTTTCCGAGTTCCCCAGTAAGGGGCTTCGTCCTCAAGATTATCCGATCTGGACGATCATCTTCACTTTAGCTGTGTCATTCTTCAGTTTTCTTGTCGCTTTGCGTTATTTTAACCTGCTCACGTTTCTCATCAATGCTCACCCCAAGGCCCTCCAAGAGATGGAAAACACAGCCCCCTCTCAATATCTGACTGATCTATTTATGCGCGGCAGCGACGGCTACACCCTGGGCCGACGGGGGTTCATCTACAGCGTCGTCGCTGCCCTCTGGTTCTTGAACGTCTGGGTCTTTATAGCTACTACAGTGATCGTCACCATTTGGATGGCGATCTTCGACCGGTAGTCGCAGGTTCAGCTGAAAGCCTCCTCGGCACGATATAGACATCAGCACTTGTAAAGCCTAGCTGCACGACATCGCCTTCACTGAGAACGTTATCATAGGCATTGGCCTTCACGGTAAGAACGCCGTCGGCCGTTTCAATATGGAGCCAGAGCGCGTCTCCTGCAAACTCCAGTCCGCGGATCTTTCCCCTCAGGACGTTCTCCGCCGGCTGATGGAGTCGCATCTGCTCCGGACGCACGAGCACCATAATCTGCTGGCCGACCTCTGCTCCAATCAAGCGGGCGGGGATATGACTGCCTCCTACAGAGAGCAAGACGCTCTCTCCTTCACATTGCACGATCTGCGCGTTCAAGAGATTCCCCCGCCCGATAAACCGCGCGACGAACTCCGTAGCCGGAGCATAATAGACCTCTTTGGGAGTCCCGACTTGTTCAACATGGGCGACGCTCATGACCACGACCCGATCGGCGACAGCTAACGCCTCTTCTTGGTCATGGGTGACGTAGAGCGTCGTGATCTTTAGAGTTCTCTGGAGCTCTTTGATCTCCCGACGCAGACGCCCACGCAGTTGAGCATCCAGGGCACTGAGGGGCTCATCGAGCAAGAGCACTTTAGGATTAGGGGCGAGGGCCCGCGCGAGCGCTACCCGCTGCTGCTGCCCCGCCGACAGCTCCGAGGGCATCCGCTGCTCAACCCCCGCAAGCCCCACAAGATCGAGCAGCTCGCGCACCCGCTCATCAGGACGATAAGACTTGGTGAACTTCAACCCGTAGGCGATGTTCTGAAAGACATTCATATGCGGGAAGAGCGCATAGGTCTGAAAGACCAGCCCGACCCTGCGCCGCTCGGGGGCTAGATCCAGCACGCTCTGCTCGTCAAAGAGAATATCCCCGGCATCTGGGGTCTCAAAACCCGCGATGAGCCTTAATATCGTCGTTTTGCCGCAGCCGCTTGGACCAACTAAAGCCATCAATTCCCCGCTCTGCACGCTCAGGGAGACGTCCTCAAGCGCAACGGTTGCCCCAAATCGCTTTGTTATATGGCGCAGCGTGACTTGCATAGATTCAGAAGCGTTGCAGAGCGCGCTCCCCCACTCGCTCTAAGAAGACAAACGCTAGAGCTGATATGACGATCATCACTGTGCTCATGGCGCTGGGTGCGCCCAGGGAGTGCTGGCTGAAGAAGCGATAGACGGCCACAGGCATGGTGTTCAATCCCGGTCGGGCGAGCATCAAGGTCGCGCTCATCTCGCCCAAGCTGAGCGCAAAGGCGAAGACCGCCCCAGCCAGCAGCCCAGGAGCAACTAGGGGCAGCTCGATGTCGCGCAGCACCCGCAGGCGCGACGCCCCTAAGCTTCGAGCGCCCTCAAGAAGCTTCACATCGAGGTTCTCCAAGACCGGCACGAGCGTCCGCACTATGAACGGGAAGATGATCACCGCGTGCGCAATGATGACAGCGTACGCCGTGCCCACAAGATGGAACGGCGGCGCGTTGAACGACCGCAGCAGTGCAAACGCCAGGACGATCGAAGAAGTCGCCAAGGGAGCCATCAACACCGTGTCTAGGAGCCGACGCCCTCCCCACCGCATCCGCACGATCACATACGCGAAGATCAGCCCTATGGGCAGCGCAATCAGTGTCGCTCCCACCCCAAAGCCGAGGCTGTTGAGGATCGCCCGCAGGGGCGAATCCCCCAAGAACGCTTCATAGTGGGGAGTAAAGATATACGCATACCATCGGAGCGTCCAGCGACCTCCCGAAGCCGTCTCCTCCCACAGGGAGTCAGCGACGATTGCTAATATAGGGCCAAGCAAGAGTAAGACGCTCCCAAGCACATAGATCCAGAGCAGCAGCCTTGTGGGGCGCAGAATATCTTTCACTCCCGTCAAGAGCGGCGTGGTCGGTCGAGGGCGGAGCTGCTCTATCTGTCGAGCGAAGCTCCCCTGCACGCGCAGATAGATATAGGTCATCCCCAGGGAGAGCGCCAAACCGATGAGCGCCAACGCCGCGCCGATCTTATAGTTCACAAACTGGGGATCGAGGCGCGTGACGACCCTGGTGTAGATCTCGACTTCAATGGTCGAAAACCGCCCGCCCCCTATGGATAAGACGATGGGAAAGCTCAGAAAGCAGAAGATAAAGACAAGTGCGGCCCCACTGAGCAGGCCGGGCATAATCATGGGAAGCGTCACGTCGGTGAAGACATAAAAGCGCGAGGCGCCCAGAGCCCGCGCACTCTCTTCGTAGCGCGGGTCTAGTCTCTCCCAGGCAGCATGAACCGTGCGCGCAATGATCGGCGCGTTGTAGAATGCATGAGCCAGCACGATCCCCGTCAGAGAATACATAATAGACAAGGGCGGCTCACTCAGCCCCAAAAGCCCCATCACAAATTGATTGACATAGCCATTGCGCCCAAAGAGCAGGGCAAATCCCAAAGCCACGGTGATCGCCGGCAAGACAAACGGCACAATCGTCAAAGAACGTACCGCTCTCTTGAGCGGGAAGTCATAGTGCGTCAGCACATACGCCAAGGGCACCCCCAAAGCAATGCTGGCCAAGGTGCTCAAGAGCGCCTGCCAGAGCGTGAAGAAAATGACGTGCTGAAAGTAGTCGTCGGTGAGAATTCTCTTGATGAACTCTAGGGAGAAGCCCCCGTTGTGGGTGAGGCCCTCGCGCAGCAGATTCACAAGGGGCAGATAAAAAAAGAGCGCCAAGAAGAGCACAGGAAGGAGGGGCACGGCAGCCCGTGCCCCTCCATAGTGACGCAGCATAGTTATCGCCCGATCACCAATCTGGCCCACTCATCGAGCCAGCGGTCATCATCCTCTGCAACGAGATCCAAGGGCAGCATCACCGGCTGAGGCGGGATGACAGCGCAGGTCCGCCACGCCTCAGGAAGCTTGGCTTGGGAGTTGGCCGGGAACATCACTTCAGTTTCGGGAAGCTTCTCTTGGACCTCCACCGAGAGCAAGAAGTCCACAAACGCCCGAGACAGCCTTGGGTTGTCTGTAGTCTTCACGATCCCAGCCCCGAAGATCGTGCGATAGCCCTGATCGTTGAGCAGGAGCGGCTTGTAGCGCTCGTTGAAGCACGCGTCCGTAGAGAAGCTGACGACCATGGGGGCTTCGCCCTTCGTAAAGAGCTTATAGGCGGCGCTCCACCCCGGTTGAATTGTTAAGATTGAAGGCAACAGGCGCCGCCAGTACTCTAAGTATCCCGGATCTTTAAAGTTATAGATCGTCCAGAACAAGAAGGCATGGCCCACGCTGGACGTCAGGGGGTTTTGCACGATCAGCTTCTGTTTATACTGAGGCGCTGTAAGCTCATCAAATGTCCTAGGGAGCTCTTGGAGTTTTTCGCTGTCGTAGACGAGCGTGATGAAGCCGTGCTCATAGGGGATGAGCGTGAGATCTGGGTCTAGGAGCAGTTCTTTGGAGACGGTCCTGAGATTGGGAATCTCGCTCTCTGTGAGGGGAATAAGTATATTAAACTTCTTGAGGCGTGGGACGTCATTGATCTCCCCAAGGAAGACATCGGCGGGGGTCCCACCCGCAATCAGTTCATTGACGAGCCGGGCGAGCATGGCTCGAGACGGCCCGGCAGCGACAAACTCGACATCGATTCCGGGGTTGCGCTTCTCAAACTCAGCCTCGATGAACTTCGCCGGTCCCCAGGCCACAAAACTCTCATAGACGTAGACGACGATCTTGGAGCCTTCGCCGGCCTGAGCTAAAGAGAAAGAGACACTCAAGGCCAGCACCGATCCGATGAGCAGCGTGAAGAAGGCCGCTCTGCGCAGCATGATGGATCCCTCCTCGGTGTATCATTGAGGGATCTCGGGAGGAGTAGAGCTGTTCCCTTCGCCGGTATTACCCGGATCAGGTTCTGAGGGTCGGTCTCAGGCGCTTCGAGCGCAATATTAGAGACCCTCTCAGCCCGGTTCCCCGAGCTCCCCTACGTGCCAAAAGATTCTAGCGCACTTTCCATAAACTGTCAACCATTGTTCAGCAGTGTCAAAAGGGTGGCCTTCAGCTGAATGAAATCTGGCTCGGTCGGTTGGTGCGGACGAGCCAGAGGCACGTCAATAACAGCTTTGACACGTGCCGGCCGCTCCGAAAAGACGTAGATCCTATCGGCGAGTTTGAGGGCCTCTTCCACGTCGTGGGTGATAAAGAGCATCGGTTGGCGAAAGCGTTGCCACGCTTGCAAGAGCCAGTCATGAAGCCCAGATCGCGTGAGGGCATCGAGCGCCCCGAAAGGCTCGTCGAGCAAGAGAATTTCTTTTCGGCACAAGAGCGTCCGAATGAGTGCGACGCGCTGGCGCATCCCTCCGGAAAGTTGGGCCGGATAGACGTGCTCAAAGCCTGTAAGACCAAACTCAGCGAAGAGCTTTCGGGCCTCTTGCTCGGCAGCGTGAAAGTCTTCACCCGCGATCTCCGGGCCGAGTCGGGCATTCTCCAGTGCCGTCCGCCATGGTAAAAGCAAGTCTTTCTGTTGCATATAGGCGACATGGCAGCGAGCGTCCCTTATGGGAGTCTCGTTGAGGTAGATCTCTCCTTCATCAGGAGGTAGCAAGCCGGCGATGATATGCAAGAGCGTTGTTTTCCCGCACCCGCTCGGTCCAATGATGGCGACGAGTTCGGCGGGCTTCACGGTAAGGTCAATCTTGTCGAGCACCGGCAGCGGACGCCCCTCGCGGGTAAAGCTCTTGGAAACCTGAACGAGCTTGAGATGAGCTGACATGAGTTCTCGTTGATTGTGTCAAGCCCTCCTCAGCAAGTTAGATTAACAATCCAACAGGTTATTGTCAATGGCGAAGCACTTGCGGCTACTCACGGCATCCCCATACTTGCGCTTGAGCACCGAGATCACCGTCTCTACCAAGCTCCGTTTGAGTTGCCAGTCGCATACAGATTTAGGTAAACTGCAAGAGCTGGGATCGTTTGTGCATGGGGATCAGCGTCTGGCGGTGACCCTTCCCAGCTCAAGGATTTCTACAGAGCCCAAGAGATGATTCTCATCCGAGGACTGACTCGAGATTGACTATGAACGGCATCACCCACGCAGACGTCGAAAAGTATCTCTACGATCTCTTGCCCGCCCGTGACCCTCTCTTGCTACGGTTAGAACAAGAAGCCCAAGAGAAAAATATCCCCATCGTCGGTCCGTATGCTGGACGCTTTCTCTATCTGTTGGCGCGCCTAGCGCGAGCGAAAAGAATTTTGGAGATCGGCACAGCTCTTGGCTACTCGACCATCTGGTTGGCACGGGCGTGTGCCGAACGCCGCGGCAAGGTCGTCACTATAGAGTTCAATGAAGATACCGCCAAAGAAGCGCGCCGGAATATTGCCGAAGCTGGCTTGAGCCGCCGCGTTCAAGTGCTCGTCGGCGACGGGAGGGATTTGCTCCCCCAGCTGCGCGGACAATTCGATTTTCTCTTTCTCGACGCGGAGAAGCATCACTATAAAGCCCTGATAGACTTAGCCCTGCCCAAACTGAAAAAGGGCGCGCTCATCGCTACAGATAACGTCTTGTGGAGCGGTCGAGTCGCCCGGAACGACCCGGATGCAACCACCCAGACGATCAGGGAGTTTAACGAATATTTGAAAAATCATCCGGCACTGGAGACCGTGATCGTGCCCCTGCGCGATGGGATCGCGCTCAGCCGAAAACGATAGAAATTATCTGGAATTCTTGTGCGTCTCCACAAAGCGCACGCCCACAAGAATGACCAACACAATGACCGCCGAAACGGCAGCCAGCAGATATTGGCCGACCCCAGCAGCCATGCCAATAGCGGCCACTGCCCACAACCCGGCAGCAGTCGTCAGCCCGCGCACGACCTCACCCTCGCGGAAGATCGTGCCCGCCCCTAAAAAGCCAATGCCGACCACGATATTCGCTGCCAGCCGACCGGGATCGGCATGCGGCCCAAACGCGATGATCGAGAGCACCGTAAAGAGCGCTGAGCCGAACGACACAAGCATATACGTTCGCAGACCAGCGGGCCGCTGAGCTTGCTCGCGCTCCCAACCGACTAACGCTCCCAGCAGCGCCGCGACGAGTAACCGCGCCGATAATTCCCAATTCAGGTCCATAAGGCTGATTTTCACTGAAATTCCATTCCCTTGTCAAGCCCTTTCGGTTACAATCAGCTCAGCCCATGCGCGCACGTCAGGTCTTCTACTGGGTATTGATCGTGGCTCTGCTCGCGATCGTTTTTCTATTCGTCGCGCTGATGCTGTGGTCTGGCTGCGGCATCTGGCGCATCCCCTGTTAGAGGGCTTCAAAGACCGCTGCAATTCCTTGGCCGCCTCCGATGCACAAGCTTGCTAATCCTAGGCGGGCCTTGCGCCGACGCAACTCGTGCAAGAGTGTGAGGGCCAAGCGCGCGCCGCTCGCTCCCAAGGGGTGCCCTAAAGCGATAGCCCCGCCGTTGACGTTGACTTTTTCTCTGTCGAGCTGAAGCTCGCGCTCAACGGCAAGATACTGAGCAGCAAAGGCTTCATTGATCTCGAAGAGATCTATATCGTTGAGTGTCAAGTGCGCTTTCTCGAGAGCGATACGGGAGGCCGGCACAGGGCCGATCCCCATATACTTGGGCTCGACCCCACACTGAGCCCACGAGAGCATACGCCCCAATGGCTTTCTATGGAGAGATTTGACCCTCTCTGCACTGGCGACGAGCACAGCAGCGGCACCGTCGTTGATCCCGCTGGCATTGCCTGCAGTGACACATTTGTTCCCCGGAAAGGGCGCCACTGGCAGTTGAGCGAGGTTGGCCAAGGTCGTATCCGCGCGCGGGTGCTCGTCTTGTGCTAGAGAGATTTTCTTGCCCTTCTGTTCGATCTCGATGGGCGCGATCTCCTCTTGGAAGTAACAGTTCTCTATAGCTCGAAGAGCCCGCTGGTGACTGCGCCAGGCAAACTCGTCTTGCTCCTCACGGGTGATCCCGTACTGCTCAGCGAGATTATTGGCCGTCCCGGCCATAGTATAATGACAGTACGGATCGAGTAGAGCCTCCCAGAGATAGTCTTCTAGCTGCGTGCTGCCCAAACGCAATCCGAAACGTGCCCCGCGCAGCACAAACGGAATTTGGGTCATATTTTCCGCCCCGCCAGCGATCACTAAGTCGGCTTCGCCCGTCTGCACCAGGCGGGCAGCTTGAATAATTGCTTCTAGCCCAGAGCCGCACAACCTGTTCACGGTGAGAGCCGGAACGTCAACGGGGACGCCAGCGTAGAGCGCTGCGTGACGTGCCAGATAGATTGCATCGGGCGAACTCTGAATGACGTTGCCAAAGATGACGTGATCGATCTCACTGGGCGGAACGCCCGTCTTCTGCAAAAGACTTTTCGTGACGTGGGCCGCCAACTGCACTGCTGAAACCCCAGAAAGCCCCCCCATGAACTTCCCAAAGGGTGTGCGAACACCCGCTACGATCAGTGCTTCTGGCATCATTGTCTGCCCTCCAACTCGCGCGCTCTGGGTTCTCAATGCGACTCGACAATGCGCATGATCTCGTGCTGTGTGAGAATAGTCCGTGCTTGTTTGGCCCTCTCGAGGATCGCCTGGACGAGTTCCGGTGTGGCTTGAACTCCATGGACATACAGCCAATACTCGACGTTATGATGCCCACTGGCTGGGCCGATCTCGATCTCTTGTTTGCGGCCAAACAGTTCTGCGGGGACGGCCGAGTAGATGCGATTGGCCAAGAAATCGTCGCCCTTCTGTTTTGCTTTAATGACGGCCGCAGCGTGAACGCCCGTGCTGGTGCGGAAGGCATCGCGCCCCATCACCGGATAATTGAAAGGTAATGGTGCTCCCCAATACTGTGCCACTAAGGCGCAATATGCCGGAAGCTTGCTGAGGTCATGGTCAATCCAGCCAAGGAGTTTGAGATTGACCAACACTTGATCGAGTGCGGCATTGCCTACGCGCTCGCCGATCCCCAGTATGGTGCCTTGAACACAGTCTGCCCCGGCTTCTAGAGCTGCCAAGCTATTGGCGACAGCCAACCCCCGATCGTTGTGCCCATGCCAGTCCACTTTGATGTTGGGGTATCCCGCCAGCACATCGTCGCGGATGAACCGCACCAACTGGTGCACTCCATGCGGTGTGCTGTGGCCGACGGTATCAGCGAGGGTAATGCGATAAGCCCCGCACTCAATGGCCGCGCGATAGAGCCTTTTCAGCACCGCCGGGTGAGCGCGGGTGGTGTCCTCAGTGACAAACATCACCGGGAGGTTGTGCTCTCGGGCAAGGGTCACAGCCTGCTCGGTGTGGCGCACCATCACATCTAAGTCCCAGCCCTCGGCGAGCTTGCGGATGGCGCTGGACCCGATGAACGTAGACGCCTCCACGGCAATCCCGGCGGCTTGCGAGACATCTACAATAGCTTGCACGTCGGCAATGACGGTGCGGGCCGCGCAATTAGGGTGTACAGCCAATTTGTGCCGGGCGATCTCACGGGCCAACACGATGGCATCTTCTTTGGCGCGTGGGCCGGTGGGCATGGCGATATTCGCGTTCTGGATACCTAAGGCGGCCATGAGGTGTAACGCTTCGATCTTCTTTTCAATAGGGGGATCGGTGACTGAGGGGGACTGAAGCCCGTCCCGCAGTGTCTCGTCGTTCAGCTCGATTCGCTTGGGTTTGTGCGGCGCGTCGAGCGCGTTCCAATCGTAGATCAGTTCATCGGTGTGAAAGCCGTCCGTCATAGGGTCTCGGCCCTCCCAGCTCAAGTTCATGAGAGTAAGTATAATTCAGAGAGGGCGATTTGCCAAATGCCAGTTTCGAGACTGAGTGGGGGAATTATCGGGCAAAAGAGAAGGTTTTCAACAGTTGGGCCTTTCCCGAAGATGGAGGAAGCGCCTCGCGCACCGCAGCTTGGGCCAGTATGTCCAGGGCGTCATACACCGGCCAAGCAAAATCCCGTTGATGGACAACAAGCGATAATTCTGTGCACCCCACGATCAAGGCTTGAGCTCCTTGCTGGTGCAGGCGGGTGGAGATAGCCTGCAGATCGCGCTTGATCGCCAGATCAAAGCAGCCACTCTTGATGGCGTAGATGGCTCTCATTATAGAGATTTGGTCGTTCGGTTCAGGGGACAAGACTTCTATCCCGCGGGCGGCGCATGCTGTGTGATAGAGCTTGGTATGTACCGTCGTCTCCGTTGCCAGTAGCCCGACGACAGGCTCTGTAATTATCTGAGCCGTCTCGGTGATCATATCTAAGAAAGGGATACGGACAGCCTGCTGCAGATAGGGCAAGAAGACGTGAGCGGTATTGCAGGGCATGGCGATAAAGCTTGCACCGAGGCGTTCTAACTTTCGGGCGCTGCGACAGAGCATCGGGCGTGGGTCGGGGCCACCTGCGAGAATGAACGGGCCACGGTCGGGGATCTTTGGGTTATTGTCAATGATAATGGGAATGTGATCTTGATCACACTGCGCCGGTGTAAGAGAGACGATGCGACGGAAAAGCTCGACAGTAGCGGCAGGCCCCATGCCACCCAGGATACCGATGGTTCCATCTCTCATGTGTGGCCGATTGTACTCTATCTGTGAAACTCCAGCTGAGACAAGCGTCTCGCGCCCAAGGGAGTCTCTGTCCTTCGCAGTGTGAGAGACCCCATTTACACTAAACAGTATGCGCCTATATATGTCCGAAGCCTTGATTGATCTGAAGCAGCTTGCTCAGAACATCGCGACCGTGCGCCAGCGACTGGGGACACACACTAAGATTCTCTTCCCGGTCAAGGCCGATGCGTACGGGCATGGAGCAGTAGGGATTGCGCGCGCTGCCGAAAAAGCCGGTATTGACTATCTCGGTGTAGCGAACATCGGTGAAGCGATGGAGCTACGTGAAGCGGGCATGACGCTCCCGATCTTGATAATGTCTTCGTCACGAATCGCGCATATTTCAGATTTGGTGAACACGGGAGTAGACGTAACGCTTTCTAGCTTAGAGTTTGCCCACGCGTTACACGCTGAAGCCCAACGTCGGGGCAAGATAGTCCGCGTACAAGTAAAAGTGGATACGGGCATGGGGCGCAACGGGGCGCTGCCCGGCGATGCGCTCGCTATTTGCCGGGCACTTCGAAATATGCCCAATCTCAAAGTGACGGGTATCTTCTCGCACTTTGCCTGTTCGTACAGTGAAAAACCAGAAGACCAAGAGTTCACATGGCATCAGATCGCCGTGTTCAATGACCTTCTCGCTCAGCTCGACCGAGAGAAGATCCTTCCTCCGTTGCGGCACATTGCCAACAGTTCGGGACTCGTACAGTTCGAGGGCGACGTGACAAGGGGGTACTATAACATGGTCCGGCCGGGGATTTTGCTCTACGGCTATCCGGAAGTGCGACGCCCTTGGACGGAACCGATCAAGCCCATTCTGCGAATGCGCAGCTGGATCGTGACGATGAACGAGCTGCCGGCTGGCAGTTTCATTGGGTACGGGCGCCGCTTTCAGACCAAGAGAAGGTCGCGAATTGTCACGATCCCCGTGGGGTACGCCGACGGAGTAATCTGGCTGTTGGCGAACGCGGGCGAAGTGGTCATTCACGGTCGTCGCGCACCGATGGTCGGCTCGATCTCGATGGACCAGATCACGGCAGACGTGACGGACATTCCCGAAGCGAAAGTCGGGGACGAAGTCGAACTGATCGGCCCACAGATGACTGCTGAGGAGATCGCCCGCAAGATCGGCGCAAACTTTACCGAGGTCGTGCTCACGGCGCTCTCGAAAAGAGTCGCACGAGTGTATATCACCAGCTAAGCAAGTTGCCAACCGCTGCCAGCTCGTTATAAACAGATCTTAAGCGAGGTGTCTTGCAATGCTTACGGAATATATCGAACGCGCTATGAGCAAAGCGAAGGACAAGAAGCTGGAAGATGGCACGTACTGCGGCACAATTAGACCGTGTCTCGGTGCCATTGCCTTTGGCAGAACGCTCCGCGAGTGCAAACAAGAGATAAGGTCCGTGGCAAGATGGACGCCGTGCAAGCACGATGAATTCACCCGCAAGTGGCGAAAGCTTGGCTTCCACAGCTAATCCCCAGATTCCAAAGACCTCTGTTATCGTGCCGATCTCTTTGCCCAGCCCTGTGGCAGGATCGCCGTTGTCAAAAGGCAGGAATGTTGGGGTATACTGACTAATGATGGGGATAGCTAAAGATATCCGTAAGCGAATAGCAGGACACCAGCGGATGATTGCCACCCATGAGGCCAGATTCGAGCTGAACAAGCGAAACCCTATCCGAACGAGGCCCGCATCGAGCTGTGGCGCAAGCAGATCGCCAACGCTCAGGCACAGATCGAGAAACTGGAGCGACGGCTGCAACGCCGTAGGAGGTAACTTATGAAAGCCGCGAAGACCAGACCTGTAGAATGGACCTCTGATCTGTTAGATACGATGATTCAAGAAGTTGCCGAGTTGAGCCATCGCTATCTGGTAGAGCTTGACGCCTTGAAAGGACAAGCTCCCGGGAGCGAGGACTACATTAATCATTGGGCGGAGATGGCTGTCCAATTGGAATGGCTACAGATGAAGATCAAGGACCTACTTCAAGAGATGGAACGCCTCGAAGAGACCTGGCCGGATTAAATCTTCTCCACCCGCGCCGCGCACGCCTTCACCTCGGTGATCCCACACACAGGATCAATGGCGTCATTGGTCAAAATATTGGTCGGACTCTCGGCGTAGTGCATGGGCATCCAGATCACCCCCGGCGCGATCTCGGTGATTTTTGCTTGCACGGTAAGCTCGCCCCGGCGCGTCGAGACCATCACGCGCTCTCCGTCCTTGATGCCCAAACGCTCGGCGTCTGCTTTATTGATCTGCACATAGTTTTCCGGCTCGGCTCGGCCCGCCTTCGTGCGACGAGACATCGTACCCGCGTTGTACTGCATAAAGCTGCGCCCGGTCGTCAAAATGAACGGATACTCCTCGTCAGGTTCTTCAGCCGGAGGACGATACTCGACTGCGGAGAGGCGTCCCTTGCCCCGTGCAAACCGCCCCACGTGCAGCGTCGGCGTCCCTGGATGGTTCTCATCGGGACAGGGCCATTGCAGCCCGTTATTCTCTTCCAAACGCCTATAGGTCATCCCCGCATAGATCGGCACAAGCTTCCTGATCTCTTCAAAAATCTCCTCAGCGCTCTGATAGCGCATCGAGTAGCCCAGCCTCTGAGCCAGCTCACAGAGAATGACCCAATCGGGCTTGCTCTGGCCGACGGGCTCGATGGCTTGGCGAACCAATTGCACGCGGCGCTCGCTGTTGACGAACGTTCCGTCTTTTTCGGCAAAACTCGCTGCCGGCAGAACGACGTGGGCCAACTCGGCCGTCTTGGTCATAAAAATATCTTGCACGATAAGTAGTTCCAAGGACTTCAGAGCTTGTTCGACTTTCTGGCTATTGCCCTCACTGAGGGCCACGTCTTCGCCAATGCAATAAAGTCCCTTGAGCTTGCCCTGGAGCGCCCGATCCCACATATGAGAGCAATAGAGAAACAGAAAGCTTTCACTGGGCCCTTGGGGGGCGGGGAGCTTCACTCCCCAGGCCTGCTCGAACTTCGCCACGGCTTCTGGGTCGGTCCACTGCTGATACCCCGGCAGGGTCTCCGGGCGGACCATGTCCGTCGCGCCTTGGACGTCGTTTTGGCCGCGCAAAGCGTTTAATCCACCGCTCTTGTGGCCCATGTTCCCCGTGATCATGGCCAAGTTCGCCAGGGCAAGAACGTTATCAACTCCATTGCGATGTTCCGTTACTCCGATGCCGTAGGCGATACTGGCGGGCTTGGCACTGGCATACAGCTCAGCAGCCTGGCGAATCTTTTCTGCTGGGACACCGGTGATCTTTTCGAGCCTCTCCGGGGCGTAGTTGCACACAGTCGCGCGGAACTTCTCAAAATTTTCGCAGCGTTCGGCGATAAACTTCTCGTCGTGCAGATTGTTGGCGATAATATGATGCGCCATGGCGTTGAAGAGCGCGACTTCCGAGCCGGGGCGCAGCATTAAATGGAGCACCGTCACTCCTAGCCGTTCAGCTTCTTTGACGACCTCGGTCTTGCGGGGGTCTATCACGATCAGCTTTGTTCCGGTGCGCAGGGCTGGCTTCATCCAGACCGACCAGATGATGGGGTGTGAGCCTGCTGGATTGCTGCCCACGATCATCAAGACCTTTGGCCCGGGTTCTAAAAATTCCGAGATGGAATTTGACATTGCCCCCGTGCCCATGACCATACTGAGCCCGGTCACGGTGGCCGAGTGGCAGATACGTTGGCACTGGTCTATGTTGTTGGTGCCCCAAACGGCGCGGGCAAACTTTTGAGTGAGATAATTCTCTTCGACGGTCGAGCGCGTCGAACTGATCACGGCGATGCTGTCGCGCCCGTAGGCGCCCTGTAACCGCTTTGATTCTCGGACGATATACTCATACGCTTCATCCCAACCGACTTCGACCAGCTTTCCGTTTTTACGCAGTAATGGGGTTTTGAGACGGTCGGGGTGCTGGACGAATTCGTGAGCTGTAGCGCCCTTGGGGCACAGCGCGCCTTTGCTGACGGGATGATCTCTATCAGGTGTAAGCCCAACAAGCTTGCCGCCCTCTATTTTTAAGATAAGCCCACAACCAACACCGCAGTAGGGACAAATGGTCTTGACTTCGCGCATCGTCCTCGACCTCCTGTCACTCTTGAAACTGTATCCTATCATGCTCTTGACCTAAAGACAAGGGGGTCCCTGCGCCAAGAGATCGTTCCCGACACGGTTTGGTGCAACTCATGGGCGCGCCTTTGGAAGAGCGCTCAGCTAGGGAACTACCGTATGGACCATCGTGGAGCGTGGGCATAAGGCATGAACGGGAGGAGCCCGTGGCAGCAGCTGCCGGAGTTTGGGGTAAGGTCGCCCAAGAAATTTGCGTTGCTACCGCCGATTGTGCTGGCTCGCATCTCTACGGACTGGGTACTGGGCCTTGGTAACAATCTCTTGACCCATTACACGTACCGTGAAGTTGGCAGGGTGTCCAAGCGAATGATATAGTTAAAACCTGAGGGATAGACAATGAAACAAATCGTCATCGAAAACCCAGTGCTCAATTCTCCTTTTGAAGAACCCAAACGCCATTTTCGTTTCTCCGACGAGGGAATCACCAACGAGATCATTGAATCTCGGCGCACCAGCTCGTACTTCGTCCCCATCCCGAGGCCGAAGAAGCGTGGTAAGCAGCTTGCGTTTGAGACGGAGTGGACGCAAGATCGCATTGAAGAGAACAAATTTATCAACGTGGTCTTAGAAAGTTATAATTGGGAGGCGAAGATGGCGCAAGCGCTCCAAGAGATTGAAGAGGTCGTCTGTTATGCCAAGAACTATAACTTGGGATTCACGATCCCCTACACTATAGACGGGGACGAGAAGAACTACACAGACAGCCCGACGGGAAGATCGTCGTTGAGATCAAGGGCGTGGACGTCTATGATCCGACGACGGGGTAGATTCGCAATAGCTCCACCGATGACATTGCTTGTTGGTTTATTGATACGAACTACAACGGCGAGAGCTTCTTCGTGCGGCACGCCTATTTCACCGGAGCCGACGAGCCGTATGAGAAACTCAAGGGAGCGCTGCGAGCAGAGATCAACGAAGACGCCTGGACGGCGCTCTACTCAACAAAGAGCCTCCCATTTGACACTCCCAAGACAAAGAAGATCGCCATCAAAGTCATCAATCACTACGGGGACGAGGTCTTGAAGGTGTTTGATATTTCATAAGTTGGTCGCCGCCATCGTTTTCCAATATATAAAGAGACTCTCCAAGTCTCCGATTGCCCCTCTTGCGTCTTTTCGCTATAATGCAGTCCCAGCGAGCATGACTATTCTCATTAAAGATTGCACGGCCATTACCATGAGCGATCCCCTAGTACATCAAGGGGTCTCTATTGCCATCGAGAATGGAGCGATCGCAAAGCTCAGTGATGACCCCAAAGATTTTCAGGGGAAAAGTTTTGATAAGACGCTCGATGGCAGAAACAAACTGGCCCTGCCCGGTTTCGTCAACGCCCACACCCATTTGGCAATGGTCTTGCTGCGCGGGTACTCTGATGACCGCACTCTCCAACGCTGGCTCGAAGACGACATCTGGCCCGCTGAGAGAAAACTGACCGAAGAAGATGTCTACTGGGCCTCTCTAGTGGGCATTGCTGAGATGCTGCGCTCGGGGACGACGGCTTTTGCAGATATGTACTTCTTCATGGACGCCGTGGCCCAAGCTGTGCAAGAATCAGGGATGCGGGCACTGTTAGCTTATGGAATTATTGCTGTGGAACCTGGGCCGAAACTCCAGCGCGAGCTTGAGATCTCGGAGAAATTTCTGAAGACATGGCATGGGGCCGCCGAGGGCCGGATTGCGGTAGCCGTAGGACCCCATGCTCCTTACACGTGTTGTGATGAAGCCTGGCAGGGTGCAAAGGCTCTCGCTCTTGAGTATAATACGTTGATCCACACACACCTGCAAGAGACCCGGACTGAAGTGAGCGATTCGATGAAGCAGCATGGGCAAAGCCCAACCGAACGTTTGGAGCAATTGGGAGTCCTTGAGGTTCCAACGCTGGCTGCGCACGGGGTCCATTTGAGCGATAACGACATGGCTATCTTGAGGCGCCATGGCGTTCGCATTGCGCATTGCCCAACGAGCAATTTGAAGCTGGGGTCGGGGCTCGCTCGTATAAGCCAATGGTTGCGCACAGGCTTGACGTTCGGGATCGGCACCGATGGGGCGGCCTCCAATAATAACTTAGATATGCTCGAGGAGATGAGGCTGGCGGCGCTCTTGGCCAAGTTGGAAGACCCAACGGCACTGCCTGCCGAACAGGCTCTGCAGATAGCTACGATTGGAGGAGCACAGGCGTTGGGATTGGATGGGGTTGGCAGGATCGCTGAAGGGCAAAAAGCCGATGTAATTCTGATGGACCGACAGAGCGTTGAGTGGGTGCCCGGCTATAATCCGATCTCGGACGTCGTCTACAGTATCAGAGCTTCTGAGGTCGAGACGGCGATTATTGACGGGCAGATTGTTATGAAAGATCGAGAGATTCTCACCTTCGACGAAGAGAAAGCCAAGAACACAGTGCGCGCCTTGAGCGCCAAGTATAACAAGAATTAAGAATTAAGAACACAGAGAGGAGGGATCGCATGGCACTCACCCAAGAAGAAAAGGCAAAGATCGCTGAATCGGCCCGCATCCATTTGCAGGACACCGGTTCGTCAGAGGTGCAGATCGCGCAGCTGACCGAAGAGATTCGGCGGCTGACGGAGCATCTGAAGATACACAGAAAGGACTTTCATTCGCAGCGCGGCCTGATGCTCAAAGTCGGACAGCGTAAGAGCCTGCTGCGCTATCTGGCTAAAAAGAAGCCGGAAAAATACACGCAGCTGGTCGAACGGCTGGGCCTGCGCGGCTAAGAAGATTTTTATGGGCAGTCGGCTGCAGGTTGGCAGGTTGACACGAGGCACTGTAGGGACAAGCCCCTATGCCTGCCCAGGGCAAGCCGGAAGGGTTTGGTGCGACCGCTTTCTTGAGAAAAATGCTGCACCAAAACGTTCCGCACAGGGGGGTGCCCCGACAGTTCTTCTTGTGAACTTGTCAGCTTGGCGCCGGCTGTCAAGGAGATGTTAGAACTATGAGAGAAGCGGTAACAGTACAGCGGGGGCCGTTTCGGCTCTCCACCGGCAAGGTCGCGCGTCAAGCGGACGCGGCAGTGCTCGTCGAGTACGGCGAGACCGTAGTGCTCGTGACGGTCACTCGTGGCGATGCTGAGAATTTGGATTATTTCCCATTAACTGTCGACTTCGAAGAGAAGTTTTACGCGACGGGCAAGATCCCCGGCGGGTTTCTCAAACGCGAGGGCCGACCCTCCGAAGCCGCCGTGTTGAGCGCGCGCATGATCGATCGCCCCATCCGCCCGCTTTTTCCCTACACGTATCGCGAGAAAGTTCACATCGTCGCCACGGTGCTCTCAGCGGACACCGAGCACTGTCCCTCAGTAGCCGGCCTGCTGGGTGCCTCGACCGCATTAATGATGAGCGGTGCCCCTTTTCAGGGGCCGGTGGGCGGCGTGCGCGTCGGACGCATCAAAGGCGAACTGGTCGCCAACCCCTCTGACGCCGAGCTAGAAGAGTCTGATATGGAGATCATCGTCGCCGGGACCAAAGAGAGAATTTTAATGGTTGAAGGCGCGATGAAAGAAATTCCTGAAGCCGAGGCGTTAGAAGCACTCGCTTTTGCACAGGGCGAGATCCGCAAGCTGATTGCGCTCCAAGAAGAATTTCTGACTAAGTTGCCTCCGGCAAAGAAGGTGCAGCCGGAGCCGCCAGCTGATACCAGCGAGCTGCGCGATGCTCTGAAAAAACTGATTGGAGATCGCTTGGAAAGCTTGCGCGGGCCGGGGATGACCAAATTGGAGCGCGAGGCCAAGGCCGATTCTATTCGGGATGAAGCCATCGAACAGATCCTTGCAGAAAAACAAGTCACCGACGCTGCTGAACTAGAGAAGCTTCAGAAGCAGCTCACGGAAGTTTTTGCTGAACTGTTGGAAGAGTTCGTGCGCGCCAGCACCCTGACGACCAAGGTGCGCATGGACGGGCGCACAGCGGACGAACTGCGCCCTGTCTCTTGCGAGGTTGGGATTTTGCCGCGGGTTCACGGCTCGGCGCTCTTCACCCGCGGCGAGACCCAGAGCTTGGGGACAGTCACACTGGGCACGTCGAGCTTGGACGAGCAAATCATAGACCGAATGCTCGAAGAGGGCCGAGAGCGCTTTATGCTGCACTATAACTTTCCGCCGTACAGCGTCGGCGAGACAGGGCGGTTGGGCCCTCCGGGACGGCGCGAGATCGGCCACGGCAACTTAGCCAAAAACGCCCTCAAAGCCGTCATCCCCAGCGAAGAAGAGTTTCCGTATATTATCCGGGTTGTCTCAGAGATCTTAGAATCGAACGGCTCATCTTCGATGGCCACGGTCTGCTCAAGCTCTCTAGCACTGATGGACGCCGGCGTGCCCATCAAACAGCCTGTAGCCGGGATCGCCATGGGGCTGCTCACGCACGGCTCAGACTATATGATTCTGACAGATTTAGCTGGCTACGAAGATCATTTTGGCGATATGGATTTTAAGCTCGCCGGCACGCGCCACGGCCTGACGGGCTTTCAAATGGACGTCAAGATTCACGGCATCACCCTGCAGATAGCCACAGAGACGATGATGCAAGCACGCGCCGCGCGGCTGCAGATTTTAGATATTATGGAGCGCACCTTGAGCGCCCCGCGTCCGACCCTGAGTCGCTTCGCGCCGGTGCTTTCGGTCATCCCTATTGATCCGGAGAAGATCGGGCTGGTCATTGGGCCAGGTGGCAAGACCATTCGGGCACTGCAAGCCGAGACCGAGACGGAGATTGACATTGATGACGAGAAGAACGTCGTGAAGATTTCCGGGCACTCGGCCGAACGGGTGCGCCAGGCCCGCGAGCGTATCGAACAGATGACCCAACAGATCGAAGTCGGCAACCGCTACACGGGGAAGGTAACGCGCATTGAGAAATTCGGCGCGTTCGTCGAATTACCTAATGGGACCCAGGGGCTCATTCGCATCTCCGATCTGTCGGATCGCTATGTCAAAAAAGTCGAAGACGTGGTGAAGCTCGGTGAGGTTGTCAATGTCGAAGTGATCGAAGTGGACGAGATGAGTCGAGTCAATCTCAAATTAGTCCGTGATAAGGCGACAGGCTCGCCCGCGGCGATCAAGGTCGGAGATACGTGCACGGGGAAGATCGTGGGCCTAGCTGACTACGGGGCATTTGTGGAGACCGACGCTGGGGTGCGCGGCCTGATTCACATCTCGCAGCTCGCTGAGGGGTACGTCGAACGTGTGGAAGACGTCGTCAATGTCGGCGATCCCGTCTTTGTGGAGGTCATTCGCATTGACAAAGAAGGACGCTACTCGTTCAAGAGATTGGCTAAAGAAGGACTGAAGATCAAGAGCTAGCCCTCAGGGCGAACACAGGGGCAGGCCCCTGTGCCTGCCCTGGCGCCGGTTGGAGTGAAGGCGTAAACGTTTATGCGCGAACTCTATCCCCATTGCTACACAGAAAAATTGGACAACGGCGTCAAAGTTATCGTTGAGCCCATTGCCGACCGTCCACTCGCTTTAGGAGTCTGGGTGCGCGTCGGCAGCCGCGACGAACCCGCCGAGTTGGCAGGCATAGCTCACTTTATCGAACACATGGTTTTCAAGGGCACAGCTCAGCGAACAGCTTTTCAGATCTCCGAAGAAGTGGACGCGATGGGCGGCTATATCAACGCCATGACCCACAAAGAGTACACGCTCTTTCACATTGACGTTCTCCCAAAGCACCTGAAAGCAGCACTCGATATTCTCGCCGACTTGGTGAGAAACCCGCGCTTTGCCGAAGAAGACATTCGCAAAGAGCAGGGGGTCGTCTTAGAAGAGATCCGCATGACTGAAGACAACCCGCAAGAAAAAGTCTTTGATCTCTTCGTGGAGCGCATCTGGAATCACCAGCATCCGATGGCGCGACCGATCTTGGGTCGAGCTGACACCGTGCGCCGTTTTCACCGTGCCGGCGTGCTGCATTTTCACGCGTATTATCATCCCGAACATTTGGTTGTGACCGCGGCTGGGGCGGTCGAGCCCGCGCAGGTTCTGCAAGCCGTGCAAAATTCTTTCAGCTCTCTGGCGCGAGGCGCGGCTCTGTCGCCACGCCAGCCTCCTCAACCGAACCAGCACTTCTATATCGAAGACCGCGATTCCCAGCAAGCGAATTTGGTGTTAGGGGTGCCCAGCGTAGGGCGTCACGACGAGCGCCGGTTCACCTTAGAAGTGATGAACACCATCTTGGGCGGGGGGATGAGCTCGCGGCTTTTTAAGAAAATTCGCGAAGAGCTGGGTTTAGCTTATGCCGTTTTCAGCAGCGCCAGTCTCTTTGAAGACAGCGGGATTTTTATTATCTATGTAGGCACCGATCCGAAAAACGCTCGTCAGACGGTCGAGATCAGCTTAGAAGAGATAGAGCGCTTAGTGAGAGAGCCCGTGCCGGAGGCCGAATTGAGGCTGGCAAAAGAGAAACTCAAGGGCAATATGCTGTTGGGGCTGGAGACCAGCCACGCTCGGATGATTCGCCTGGGTATTGGAGAGCTCTATAACATTCACGCGCCGGTCGAGGAGTTGGTGGCAAAGATCGAGCGAGTTACCTCAGAAGAGATCCAAGAGATCGCGCACGATTTATTTGGGAGAGATGGGCTGAGCTTGAGCGCGGTAGGGCCGGGAGAAAAGCTACGCGACCTGGAGGGCCTTGTCACCAGTGTAAAGACCTAGTTTAACCCAGCTACTTGACAATCTTTTTTTTGCGCTATAATCCCCGCCCCTCGAGGCGGAGGTTTGGGAAGACACATATGAAGCCTTCTTTGAGTTCTTGTGGGCATCATTGACGTGTCAAGACTTGCTAACGGAATACTGCTAGAGATACCAGGGGTGGGAGCAAAACATGATTCAAAAGGTGTCTCAGGTTTTCTTAATCGCGGCCATTGGCATACTTTTAACGGGTGAACTGAACACCTCAGCTCAAAATCAGTCAAGCAAGGATAACCGCGAATTTGTTGTGCTTTTTAGTGGAGCGGTGTTAGGGGCGACCCTGGGAGCATTGTCTGTGGGGTTCTTCGAGTTTTCTTCGGAATGGGCTAGCTTGTTGTAGTGGTAAGCTATCTGCTCAAGAGCTAGTCAAGCGTCATGAAGAACGCTACACATTGGAGAGTTTTCTGAGCTTGATGCTCGGCCCAGCTGTAGGGGCAGCATCCGGCATCGTTATCGTAAGTCAATTTTTCGGGCTTGAGGGTAACATAGGTCTTGGGTTTGTGAGAGGTGTTGTTGGAGTTGGCGCAGGGCTTGGGGCCGGATGCGCTCTTCTCCGAGCTACCAGATGGTCAGCCCTTGAATTCTTGGCTGGGCTGCCTTTGGGGCAGTTGATTCCTACAACGCACAAAGCCGCTCAAGTCCGCACGTGGCTGATGAACAAACATCGTCACTGCCAAGCGTGAGTCTGACGCTCTGGAGCCTACATTTCTAAGAAGAGCAGAGGAAAGGAGGAAGCGCGTTGCTTCTCCTTGTGGTTTTTCAAGCACACCGAACGATCTGTTTTAATCCTTAGAGTGAGACGAGAATATAATTAAGGGAGAGGAGACTTGCTCCTCTCCCTTGGTGGAGCAACGCCTACGGACCGTTTACGGCTCGTCCCCTCTCAGTTGTGGGCACACCCCATCGAGAATATAGAGAGCAAGCTCACCGGGCTTGGCCGTGTTGGCTGCCCAGAGCTGTCGTTGAATGCGACTCACCAACTCCGGATTCCCTGGCACCCTCTCTTGGATGGTCAACGGCACGAAGAGAGCTACAGAACTTAGCCTCTCGTTCACAGTGTACGGCGTCACAGCATGGAAGGGGTCTTGCCCAGTGGGGGCAGCCGGATTGGGACTACCAATGAACCGGGCCACCGCGGCGGTTATGGCGCTCTGCCCGTTTCCCGCGTTGACCGTGTACACACAAAAGCGCACAGGGTCTAAGAATATCGCTGCGGGTTCATCACCAGCGGGGACGGTCGAGTCGACCAAATGGGGCGGTGTCACCATGACGCGCCCGATGGTGTTATCTCCCCCATTGATAAAATACGCGTACATGTCGCCCAGCCACGAGCCGACATTAGTAGCAATAGCAATGGGTTCTGGCCCGGTCTGTACTGTTGCGATGACAGTATAGCGCTTTTCGTTGGCCGGGTCATCATTGATGTCAATAATGCTGATGGTGTTGCTGCCCTTGTTGGTGATGAACGCGCGGTTATGGGCACCTAGACTGTAGAGTGCAATGGCGCTGGGCTGCGTGCCTACTTTGACCGTCGCTTTCACTGTATTCGTCTGGGTATTGATGACCGAGACGGAGTTATCGTCAGCGTTGACGACATAGAGATCGGCATTATGCGTAGCGCGGGCCAATGCGATGGGCTTTTTGCCGACGGCGATCTCGGCACGGACCTGCCCACCGGGCACCGAAACAACGAAGACTTTGTTCGTCGAAGCGTCGGCAATATATGCTGTGCTGCACTCGCGATTGACTGCCAGAGCGCTGGGATCGGCTACGGCAACGTTGAAACTCCCAGCGATCTCTTTGGAGAACGTATTAATAATCTGAACGGTTGTGTTCTCTGCCGGCTTGCTTGCGGCGACGAGCGCGCTGCCGCCGGCGCACGACGCCAAAGCCACGACTTCTCCTGAGAGGGCCACGCTGGCGCTTGGGCTGAGGGCCTGCTGTCCATAAGAAAAGATTCCCGACAGGGCAAACAAGAAGACGGACACAAAGACGGCTCGGACGTTCTGTGTCATAGAAACCTCCTTGGTTTCGGTCTTAAGCTTGGGGAGATCCCCTAGCCAAAGGGATTATATAATGCTCGTCGTGACAGGTCTGTACCGGCGGGGTGAAAAACGGGTGGAAGGCTCTCCAGCTCACAAAGCGTCTCTGTTGGATGCGTTAAAAGCTCCAGTTCACAAAAAACTCTTGCACCGTGAGACCGCTCGGTTGGATCGCTGTCCCGACGCGCCAGCCCCAGCCCTTTTCTGTGTAAGCAATCGTCAGCACAAACTTATCCAATGGCTTGAGTAACCCTAAAAAGACAAAGAGCATTTGAACATCCCACGGTGTACTTGCGAAAGAGACTTGCAGCTCATGCCGATAGAACGGCGCAAGCCCAAAGCACCCCGGCGCGCTCGCACACGTAAAGAGATCGCTCGTAATAGTGAAGCCTTCGAGCGAGACGCTTGCGATGAACTCGCGCAGCGCGAACGCGAGCCCGCCGGACAAATCGGTCCAGATCGCCGTGACGAACGCGTCGCCCACCGACCAGTTGGTGATGAGCGTATGCGAACTGGGCATCAAATCCGAGGTAAAATACAAAATATCCGTGATATCTAGGGCTAGCGGCTCCAGATGATAATATCCCGTAATCTGAAAGTATTCTATCCCCGCTGGGCCTTCAGCTTCGTTAAAATTGACAGCGCCGTCGAGATCAATGGCACCCCCTCCCAGAGAAACGCCGGCGATGACCAGCCGTTCGTACTCTATCTCCCAGCCCGGCACGACGCGCCCTTGCGAGAACTGCAGTTCTGGAAAACACTCGCCGATGCACTCCAAGCCGCGGCGCGCTCCGATGTATGTCTCAGATCGCACCGTCACCCCCGACACCGTTTGACCGCTGACGGTTATTACAGTACCGACCTCCCACGACGGGGCCAGCGTCGAGCCAAGATTGGCAAACAGTCCAATTGCTTTCACAGTGAGTCCGCTCAAGGCCACCTGCGCTTCGACGATCTTCTTGCGCAAGCTGACGGGCTCGCTGAGCGTCGGCCCTAACAGTAACGCGAGCTGAGCGTAGGGCGTCACGAGGTCTTTATAAAAGATCGGCAGGTACTGGCCGACAATCCCACCAGGGTCAGGCTGCACGAGCTTGACCTGATAATACTGATGCTCGACCTCAACGATATTGCGCGAGAAGAGGAAGATATCCGTCAGTGTCAAGGCCCCAAGAGTGAAGCTCCAGCGAAAGGCTTGAGCTTCTAAGCCAATGGTGTTGAAAACCGTAAGGCTGTACAGGTGTAACCCACTCAGTTCTATATCCAATTGTAGGAGGCTATCGAGCGTAACCGACGGTATGGCTATCTTCGGCTGGGGCTCCTCTAAAATCATGAGAAATCGTATCTGCCAGCTGCCGCTTCCTGGGGCACCGAACGCCGGTGTGTGCAGGAGCACCAAAACGCTGACACAAACAAAGAGAGATCTCATAAAAGTCCTCCACAGTGACGATGCTTTTCTCGATGTGGGATATATTATCCCACATCGCGACTTACATTTTACTGTCCGAAGACCTGGTTGTCAAGAGCAGGGTGAACTTGCTGGCGGTCTGGCGCGGGGAGGAGCCCTGGTACGTAGCGACGACGTCCAGCAGCCCGCAGCAGGCACGGGCCGCAGGAGGATGCGCATCGAGGAGGGGTTCAGGGACTGGAAGCGGCGGCTGGGGCTGAAGCAGGCGGCAGTGCGCCTGACCGAGGGCGCTTGACAGCCCCAAGGCCATCGGGTACAATTTGGCCGTCCTTAGCAAAGCACTCGTCCGAGTGCTAATCCAATAAATGGACGGACTATATCACAAATTGCATAATTAGGGGAGGTAGAAACATGAAAAAGCTACGACTCAAACCATTGGGGAGCCGGGTGCTCGTGCGACGGCTTGAGGACGAAGAGGGCGGAGGGATCATCCTGCCCGAAGAAGCCAAAAAGGACCTTGATTTTGTGCGGGCCGAAGTCGTCGAAGTCGGCTCTGATCTGGAAAAAGTCAAGGTCAAGAAGGGCGAAAAGGTCCTGCTCTCTGCCCTGGCTGGTACCAAGCTGACCTTGGATAGCGATGAGTATTTCATCGTCAAGAGCAGCGATATTCTAGCAACGATCGAATAGTACGAGAGATTTTTTTAAGGAGGTATCTGTCGTATGGCAAAAAAGTTCAAAGAAGTGATCTTTGAAGCCGAGGCGCGCGAGAAGTTGCTGGCCGGTGTGCAGAAGCTCACCGATGCTGTGCGGATTACACTCGGTCCCAAGGGACGACATGTCGTTTTAGGCAAGGAATTCGGCGGACCCAAGGTCGTAGACGACGGAGCAACGATCGCTGAAGAACAAGAATATGCTGACGAGTTTGAGAACTTGGGAGCACAGTTAGTGAAGCAGGTCGCCAAGGAGACCAACGACGACGCGGGCGACGGCACGACGACTGCCACCATTTTAGCCCATGCCCTCATTAAAGAGGGCCTCAAAAACGTGACGGCCGGTGCTAACCCTATGTTGCTCAAACGAGGGCTGGAGCACGCACGCGACCGGGTCATCGAAGAGTTCCAGAAAATGAGCAAAGAGCTCAAGACCAAAGAAGAGATGGGCCAGATTGCTACCAACTCCAGTAAAGACCCCGAGATCGGCAAGATTATCGCGGACGCCATGGAGAAAGCCGGCGAAGACGGGGTCATCACCGTCGAAGAATCTGACACCATCGAGACGCACTTTGAAATCGTCGAGGGTATGCAGTTCGACCGAGGTTACACCTCTCCGTACTTTATCACCAACGCCGAGAGAATGGAAGCCGAGCTGAAAGAGCCGCTCATTCTCATTACCGATCACGAACTGAAGAAGGCCCGAGATCTTGTGCCCATTCTGGAAAAAGTCGCCCAGTCGGGCAAACCGTTGTTAGTGATCGCCGACGACATCGAGGGCGAAGCCCTCACGACGTTAGTCATTAACAAGCTGCGGGGGACGCTGTCCAGCTGTGCCGTGAAAGCCCCCGGCTTCGGCGACCGCCGCAAGGCGATGCTCCAAGATATCGCCATTCTCACCGGCGGGCAGGTCATCGCCAAGGACGCCGGCATGACGCTGGAGACGGCGACGCTCGATATGCTCGGCAAGGCCGAGAAAGTCGTGATTGACGACGACAACACGACCATCATTGGCGGCAAAGGCAAGAAGAAAGATATCGAGGGTCGAATCGAGCAGTTGCGCAAGCAGATCGAGAGCACGGATTCCGACTACGACCGCGAGAAGCTGCAGGAGCGTATTGCCAAGCTCGCCGGCGGTGTAGCGATCATCAAAGTCGGTGCCGCCACAGAAGCCGAGCTCGAAGAGAAGAAGCATCGAATGGAAGATGCGTTGGAGGCGACGAAGTCGGCTGTGGCGGAGGGGATTTTGCCCGGCGGGGAGGTCTCGCTCATTCGGGCTGCCAAGGCGTTGGACGGCTTGAAGGTCGAAGACCCAGATCAACAGCTTGGCGTGAAATTGCTGAAGAAAGCCCTCGAAGCCCCGTTGAAGCAGTTGGCCGAAAATGCGGGCTACGAGGGGAGCATCGTGGCCGAGAAAGTGAAAGCCTTGGAAAACAATATGGGCTTTGACGTGGTCAGAGGAGAGTATGTAGATATGATGAAAGCCGGCATCATTGACCCGACCAAGGTGGTCCGGTCGGCTGTGTTGAACGCGGTGAGCGTGGCTGGGCTCTTCCTCACGACGGGTGCGTTGGTGGTGACCAAGGAGATCGGTGAGGACAAGGCCCCTGCTCCTCCGATGCCGGAGTATTAGACCCCTTTCCATCAGCTCGGCCCCTCTCTCTTGAAGAAGGGAGAGGGCCAGGTGAGGGCCAGAAAGCCCTTGAAACCAAGCCTCGATGCGTTATAATGCATCGGGGCTTTTGGTTGTAAGGAGCTTGATATGCGTCCGTTGATCGGCCTGGCGTTAGGAGGCGGTGGAGCACGCGGGTATGCCCATATCGGCGTGATCCGCACGTTGATAGCGCATCAGATTCCCATTGATGTTATCGCTGGGACTTCGATGGGGGCGGTCATCGGCGGAGCCTATGCCTGCGGTGTCAATCTGCACAAATTAGAGAAGATTTTGAGAAATCTTGATGTGAATAAGCTCCTGGGCATTCCCGATACCACGCTGCGTGGCATCGAAAGCCTAGCAGGCAAGACGGCCTCAGAGTATCTGTTCAAAAAAGCCGACTGGCGGACGTATGAGCCGGAGCGCCTCAAGCAACTGTATGAGTTCTTGATGCTCTTCACCGGCGAGCGAAACTTCGAGGACCTTGCGATTCCCATGGGCGTGGTCGCGTGCGATATTGACACCGGGGAAGAGATCGTCTTGCGGTCGGGGAAGCTCTATCGCGCCATTGCGGCCAGCATGTCTTTCCCCGGCATTCACCCGCCGATCCAGCACAACGGACGATTTCTTGTTGACGGAGGCTTGGTCAACAAAATACCCGTGGACGTTGCTGTCGCTATGGGTGCCCAGATCGTGATTGCCATTGACGTGGGGGCGTCACTCAATGCGAGAGTGATCACCAGTTTGGACGTCTTGATTCAATCCCAAGCGATCACGTCGCGTGAGCTGGTGCGGCTCAAGCTGGAGAGGATGCGGCACCAGCTTGGGGAGAAATTGATTGTCATCCGGCCAGCGGTGGACCGAATCCGTATGTTTCAGCTGCGGCAGTTGGAGTTGCCCATTCAAGAGGGGGAACGGGCTACCGTAGAGAAGCTTGAGCTCATTCAAGAAGTCATTGAGAAGCATTCACCTTCAGCACAGAGTCCAGCCGTTCTTTCTTCCTTGGAGACAAGGCCCGCTGTTTGACGGGATTTCAAAAAGCTTCTACGATGACTCCTCTCCAGCGTCCGGATTTGCTTTTTTGTGAATAATGCTATAAAAAAGGTTGACATGGCCAAAGAGAAGAATATAGTCATCGTCGAGTCACCGACGAAAGCCCATACTATTGAAAAATATCTTGGACGAGATTTCTCGGTCGTCTCGACGATGGGGCATGTTCGAGACTTGCCCAAGCATCGTTTTGGTGTCAATATCAAAGAAGGCTTTCTGCCTACCTATGAACCCTTGCCGGACCGCAAGGAATCACTGAAAAAGCTCCGCAACGCCATCAAGGAGGCCAAGGAGATCTATCTGGCTACAGACCCCGACCGCGAGGGCGAGGCGATTGCCTGGCACGTCAAAGAGACCCTCAAGCTCAAAGATATTCAACGCATCGAATTTAACGAGATCACCAAGGAAGCCGTACGGCGGGCCTTGGAGCATCCGCGCGAGATAGATATGCAGCGCGTCGAAGCCCAGCAAGCCCGACGGATTTTAGATCGCATTGTGGGCTATATGCTCAGCCCGTTAATCTCTAAAAAAATTCGTAGTCGGCTCTCAGCAGGTCGCGTGCAGTCGGTCGCTGTGAGATTGGTCTGCGAACGTGAGCGGGAGATTCAAAAATTCGTCCCAGAAGAGTATTGGTCCATCACGGCGACGCTGACCCCCCAAGAAGAAGAGCCCCGCCCGTTCGAGGCCAAGCTCTTCAAGCACCTCCAGAGCGACGAGAAATTAAAAGTCTCGAACGAGCACCAAGCCCAAGAGATACTCAAACAGTTAGAAGGTGCTCAATGGCAGGTGCTCGCGGTCGAAGAGAAAGAACAGCGTCGTCACGCACCGTTGCCCTTTACGACCAGCACGCTGCAACAAGAAGCCTCGAAAAAGCTGGGCTTCTCTACTAAGAAGACCATGTCCGTGGCGCAACAGCTCTACGAGGGCGTCGAGCTTGGCCCCGAAGGTGCCACGGGGCTTATTACGTATATGCGTACCGACTCGACGCGGATCGCCGAAGAAGCCCAAGCGATGGCGCGTGAGTTCATCACAGCGCACTATGGGAAGGAGTTCGTCCGTGTAGGAGCGGGACGCAAAGCAAAGAAGACCAATGTGCAAGATGCCCATGAGGCCATCCGTCCCACAGACGTTCGACGCCTGCCCGATGATGTTGCCCAGCACGTGAGCCCTGACCAGCTCAGGCTCTATAGACTGATCTGGCAACGGTTTGTTGCCAGCCAGATGGCCGCTGCGATCTTCGATGTTGTCTCTGTAGATATTAGAGCGAAAGACTATCTCTTCCGGGCGACGGGCTCGGTGGCAAAATTTCTCGGCTGGTTGGCCGTCTACGAAGCAGTGCGGGACGAAGACGCCAAACCCGACGACGAAGAAACTCAGGGCCAACTGCCGCCGTTGCGTGAGCAACAGCTTTTGGACTTAATCAAGCTCACCCCCAAACAGCACTTCACCGAGCCGCCACCACGCTACACCGAAGCAACGTTAGTGAAAGCATTAGAAGAGAACGGCATTGGTCGTCCCAGCACGTATGCTCCGACGATCTCGACTATTCTAGATCGGGGGTATGTAAAATTAGAGAAGCGTCGGTTCGTGCCGACGGAGTTGGGTTTCTTGGTGACCGATGCACTTGTGAAGCATTTCCCCAAAATCATTGACGTGGGCTTCACGGCACTCATCGAAGAAGAGCTGGACAAGATCGAAGAGGGCCGTTTGGAGTGGGGCAAAGTCTTAGAAGAGTTTTATAACGAGTTCGAGAGCGCGTATGAGAAGGCGAAGCACGAGATGGAGTCCCTCAAGCCCCAGCCCGTCGAGACGGAAGAGATCTGCCCAGAATGTGGGAACAAGCTGGTGATACGGACCGGACGCTATGGGCAGTTTTACTCGTGTTCGGCTTTTCCCAAATGTCGCTACTCACGCCCATTAGAACCAGAAGCCAGAAGCGAGAAGTCAGCAGTCCGAGATGAGAAGCTGACAGAAAAAGCTTGTCCCAAGTGCGGTGCCCCGATGGTACTGCGTCGAGGACGCTACGGGCAGTTTTACGGCTGCTCACGGTACCCCAGCTGCGACGGAATTGAAAGGGCCCAGAGAACTCGTGAAGAATCCCCTGTGCCCTGCCCCACGTGCGGCGGAAAGTTAGTAAAAAGATACGCTCGCAAAGGAGGACGCGGCTTCTTCGGGTGTGAAAACTATCCCACCTGTGACTTCACAGTCGGCCAGACACCGGTCAAGCCCTGCCCAGCATGCACAGAAGGCGTGCTCATTCAGGGCAAAGAAGACGAGCTTGTCTGTAGTCAGTGCGAATACCGAGAACCGCTAGCACAGACAGCCACAGTGTAGCGTGTTGCCTCAAAAAGAGTGTTAGCGAGCCAACTTCCGCAACCGCCTCGGCTGCTCCGTCGCTCCTCCGGGTTCAGCTCCAGCTAGAGCTGCCGCAGCGGCTCCTGTGAGAGAGACGGTGGAGTGAGGGCGCCAAACTCGCTCAGAATACAAGTCTTCTCGCGCCGCGCTACGCCCAGGGTGCGTACCAGTTCGCAGATGCTCTGTCGGGGCATCGTTGCCTGCTGCGGGGGCTTGCACGCTCACGCCGACTTGATTACACTTAAGGTCTGATCGCTATGAACCTTGTCCTGAGCAACGCGAACGGAAAGAGATGGACAGCTTCCGAAGTGCGCCAGACGTTTTTAGAGTACTTTCGCTCCAAGGGCCACAGGCTTGAGAAGAGCTCGTCGCTCGTTCCCGATGACTCCACCCTGCTGTTCACCAATGCCGGGATGGTCCAGTTCAAGAAAGCCTTCTTGGGTCTGGAAAAGCGGCCCTATACTCGCGCAGCGACGGCCCAAAAGTGTATGCGCGTCTCCGGCAAGCATAACGATTTAGAGAACGTTGGGCCGTCGCCCAGACATCACACTTTTTTCGAGATGCTCGGCAATTTCTCGTTCGGGGATTATTTCAAGCGTGAGGCGATCTCCTACGCGTGGGAACTGCTGACGGAAGTTTACGGATTAGATACAGATCGCTTTCACTTCACGATCTATAAAGACGACGAAGAATCTTTCAAACTCTGGCAACAGATCGCTCAAGCGCCCACAGAGCGCATTCACAAGATGGGGGAGAAGACCAACTTCTGGATGATGGGCGAGACCGGCCCCTGCGGCCCTAACACAGAACTCGTCTGGGATCGCGGCCCACAGTTTTGTGACTGCCAACGGTCTGATTGCTCGCCGCATTTAGACAATGACTGCAACCGTTGGATCGAGGTCTGGAATCTCGTCTTTATGCAATTCAATCAAGACGAGTCGGGGCGGAGAACTCCTCTCCCTCAACCCGGCGTGGACACGGGCATGGGCTTCGAGAGAATCGTCTCGGTACTCCAGAACGCTCCCAGCAATTACGACACCGATCTCTTTCGGCCGATCTTCGCAGGGCTGCGCGAGCTCACACAGCACAGCCACGAGCAGATGCGCCAGCACACCGTCCCGTACAGGGTTATCGCCGATCATGGGCGGGCGATGACGTTTCTCATTGCTGACGGCGTGCTGCCCAGCAACGAAAAGCAGGGCTATGTGCTGAGAATGGTCATGCGCCGGGCGATTCGCTTTGGCAAGAAATTGGGCTTGCCGACGCCGTTTTTGCCCAACGTCGCTCAGACGGTCATCGAGACGATGGGCGGGCATTACTCTGAATTGCAAGAGCGCCGAGAGTTTATTCTCAAGACTTGTGCTTCCGAAGAAGAGCGCTTCGAGCGCACGCTCGATCAGGGGTTGGAACGAGCCGAAAAGATTCTCTCAGAGCTGCAGCGCAAGGGCGAGAAGACTATCCCCGGCCCGGAGGCGTTCTTCCTGCACGATACGTATGGGTTCCCTGTGGAGATGCTCGAAGACATGGCGTGCGAGCACGGGCTACACGTAGACCGCATGGGCTTTGACCAAGAGATGGAGAAGCAACGCGAGCGATCCAAAGTCCACCTGGCCAAAGACGTTACCGTCACTGTGAGAATTCCGGCCAATGAACCGACGAGGTTTGTGGGGTATCAGAGCACTGAGTGGGAATCAGAGCTGGTTTTTAAGAACGACGAAGCATCACTCTTTGTGTTCCCCCAGACGCCCTTCTACGCTGAAGCCGGGGGCCAAGTCGCCGATACCGGCTGGATCGAGAATCTCTCTCGTAAGGGGAAGGCCGAAGTCCTAGACGTCCAGAAGGACGAGCGCGGGGTCTATCTTCATAAAGTTCGAATCGCCGAAGGAGAGTTGCGCGCCGGAGATCGCTGTTTGTTAAAAGTTGACACCGAGCGCCGCCAGCGCACCATGCGCAACCATACGGCTACTCACATTCTACACGCGGCGCTGAGGAGAGTCTTGGGATATTCTCAGGGCATCCAAGCGGGCTCGCTCGTCGCGCCCGATGAGCTGCGCTTTGATTTTAAGCATTTAGCTCCCTTAACAGAAGAAGAGATCGCCAAGATAGAAGAGCTTGCCAATCGGGTTATTCTCGAAGACCTCCCCGTGATGGTCTCCGAAGAACCGATAGAAACTGCCAAGGCTCGCGGCGCCATGGCGCTCTTTACTGAAGATTATGCGGGCAAAGAGAAAGTTCGTGTCGTCACCATCGCGCCCTTGCCCGGTGAAGAGAAGCCCTTCAGCGTCGAGCTGTGCGGCGGCACGCACGTCGAGAGAACAGGGCAGATCGGGCTCTTCAAAGTGCTGAGTGAAAACGGCGTCGCCGCGGGCGTCCGACGAATTCACGCCGCCGTCGGCGAGAACTTGCTCCAGTATCTCAGAGAGCGAGAGAGTCTGGAGCATCAGCTTGCCCAGATGCTGAAGACATCTGATAAAGAGTTAGCTGTGAAGCTCGAAGCCCTGCTGGCCGAGCGCGACCAAGTGGCCCGCGAGCGTGACGCGCTCAGGCGCCAGTTACTGGCGAGAGAAAAAGACCGGCTTGTGAAGCACCGGCAGACGGTCAATAAAGCGTCGTTCGTCTGTGCGCGGCTGGACCTGTCGGTGGACGACCTCAAAACGCTCTCGGATTTCGTCGAGCCGGAGATTGCCCCCGGTGTGACGCTGCTCGGCGGGGTCTCCAATGAAAAAGCCTCGCTCGTGTGCAAAGTGAGCGAGGCTTTGACAAAACAGCTTCATGCTGGTCAAATTATTAAAGCCCTGACGCCCTTGATCGGTGGCGGAGGCGGCGGCAACGCGCGCTTCGCTCAGGGCGGTGGCTCCAACCCCCAAGGACTAGACGAAGCCCTCAGAGTCGGCGAGCAACAGGTCCGAGCAAAACTGTGACTCATTCGTCCTCGTCATCCCAATCGTCTTCGTCGTCCCAGTCGTCCTCGTCATCCCAGTCGTCTTCGTCGTCTTCGTCGTCATCCCAGGGCTTTTTCTTCAGCGAGATTTCGTCATCCCACCACGTGGCCATCAAGCTTCACTCCTTCTCTCAAGGTGTGCCAGAGTTTAGAAAAATTATGGATAAAATTCAAGCTGCGCTTGAGAACCTCGATTCTTCAGTTGTTTGCCGTGTTTTCTGCGGTTTGCTGCTGGGTGCGACGGTGCTCTTGGAAAGCACGGAGCGCGTGCGGGTCTTCTTGCAGAAAGCTCACTAAGTCACGCAGGCAGGCCAGGGTGCTCGGGCTGAGATGGTGTTCAATGCCCTCAACGTCTTTTTGGATGGTCACCTCGTCCACACCAAGGATTTTTAAGAGCTCTTCGAGCTTGTGGTGGCGGTTTTTCACCGACCGGGCAATGGCCTCACCATGAGGCGTGAGCGTGATCCCTCGATATTTCTCGTACTTCACCAGGTTTTCGCCGTCCAACTTTTGGAGCATCTTGGTGACGGACGACGATTGGACTTTGAGCGAAGAAGCGATGTCAATAACGCGGGCATAGCCTTTCTGTTTGATCAGCTCGTAGATGCGCTCGAGATAGTCTTCGGCACTGGGCGTCGGCATAAGCTTTAGCGGTTCAGCACGATGAAGCGCCCGATCATCGTTGTTGGGTGCAACGGGTCATAGTATGTGAACTCGCCGGCACGCTGAGCGGTAAACTCGACCTCCGCGGATTGATTGGGGCGCAGGTATTGCGAGAGGCTGACATCGTGATTGCTGATTTTGAAATCATGCAGAATGAGTTGGTCTTCTGTGTTGTGCAGTGTGATCTTCACGCGATCTCCGACTTGCACGACGATGTCCGGGTTCTCGATGCCCACGATCGCGGCGGGTTTCTCTCCGATGAACCGCATATTCTTGATGGTGAGCGTGAACTCACGTGCGGCTCCTGGAGGGAGGGTATCCGTGGGATTGCACCCCGCCGCGCCGGTTAAGATGAACATCCCCACAATGATCAGTTTTAATTTCATGCGCAGAGCCTCCTTGGGCATAACCGTTCCTTTTCCCAAAAGCAGCATAGCAAACTTCATCATAGAAGGCAAATCCAAGGGCTTGTGGACAATTTTTCATTTGACGAAGAGCCCGGTGATATACATCATAAGCATCCCAACGGCCACCCCGATGAAGTTGCTGAGCGGTGCCGAGTTCTCGGGGTCGTCTTTGGCCATCAACTGCGCGATCTCGTAGACGACTGCAAAGACTGCACCAGCTCCAATCGCCAGAAAGAGCGCCGCCAGGGGAGCTGAATACGTGAACCCGCCGATCCATGCACCAAAGATCGCCGGTGCTCCGCCGAGCAGCCCCATCCCTAGTAAGTGCCAAAGCGCCGGTCGGTCACGCAGGATCGGCGCGATGATCCCTAACCCTTCGGTGATATTCTGGATAATAAACCCGATGACGAAAAACGTCCCCAGGGCGAGCGCACCGACGGAGTAGGCTGCACCGATAGCGAGCCCCTCGCCCAGATTGTGCAACCCGATCCCTAGAGCAATCAAATATGCCAGTGTCAAGCGTTGCTCGCTTGCGCTACGCCCGATAGCCGTCTGACGGCGTGTTAGAGCGTCGAGCAAGAGAAACGTCAACACGCCCCCGATGGCGATCAAACCGATCCCCTGGAACGGGCCGGGCACGCGAGCAGCGATTTCGAGGGCTTCTTTCGTCGCATCGAAACCGAGATAGACGAGCAAGCCTGCCGTGAGACTGAGCAGAAAATTCATCCAGCGTCGCCCCAGTCGGCGCAACGCCGGGAACCAGAGCAATCCCAAGAAGACTGGCACGATACCCACATAGATGCCAATCAGGGTGAAGCTCCACAGCGTCGTCGTAGCCGGTATAGGCGTTTCAAAAGCAATGGGAATCTCTCCCACGAAAGCAAGACTGTTCGCTGTGATGAGCTTGATCTGATAGGCTTCGCCCTCAACCCAAGGGTAGGCGAGAAAGACCGTCGCGCGGCCCAGTCTAGGGATCGTTGGGCTAGGAGTTGCCTGAGCCGGCCAGACGGCGTCATTGACGATCACGTGGGCAATGGTCAGTTCTTGTGGTCCAGTATTGCGCAGATAGATTGTGATGCCCTCTTGTGTGAGTACGAAGCGTTCAATTGTCAAAGACTCGACCGGCGCGGGTGTTTGCAAGTTAAGCCCGGCGTTCGTCTGCAAAAAGAGATAGATCACACCGGCAAGCAGGAGCACCGGCATAAAGCCCAGCAGCCAAGTTCTCCATGAGACAGTTTTGGGCGATTTGGTGATCCCCGTCACGAGTTATACCTCCTCTACTTCAAAGAACCCTGTCCAGCCTAGCTCGGCAAACTCGATCTTGTGCGCGTGGAACATAAATTTGCCGGGATATTTATAGCGAAACTCTAAAATACCTCGCTGGCCTTGAACTTGGGAGATCGTGTCAGTGAACTCGCTGGGAGTGAGGCTCGTCCCAGTAGGATAATAATGAAAGAAATTCGCGTGCAAGTGAAACGAATTCACCGGGTCGAATTCGAGCATATTTACTAAATAGATGCGCACCAGCTCGCCAACTTTAATCTTGATTGGGTTCTGCTGGTAGTAAAACGCTGCCGAGTTGACCGCGTAAAAATCGTTCTCGTCGTCGAAGTCTACATCGAAGCCGTTCATGACCATCACGAACTCTTTGTCGGCTTGAGGGCGACCTTCCTTGGGATCAACGATGAATACCCCGTAGAGCCCCTTGGCGACGTGTTTAGCCAAGGGAAGAGTGTGGCAATGATAAAGATGGGTGCCAAAGGGCTCGGCGTCGAACTCGTAAACGAACTGTTTGCCCGTAGGCACCTGCTCGAAGAGGCCGTCCATGTTGGCCGGATGAATCCCGTGAAAGTGGATGCTGTGCGGGTGCGGGCTGGCGTTGGTGAATCTGATTCTGACGCGGTCCCCCTCCGTCACCCGAATAGTCGGGCCGGGCACGCGACCATTATACGTCCATGCCGGGTAGAGCACCCCCGGCGCAACCTCGATCTGCTTGTCAAAAGCGACGAACTCGTATTCATGGATCACTCGGTTATTTTCGATCTTCGCCTTGCCGACATCGAACGCTGTGAGAATCTCCATAGGGTCGAACCCTTTGGGAGCCCACAGCTTGTCATCTGGGCCGGCACCGAGAGCTTGCACTCTCGGCATGGCGTGCTGGTGCTGATTGGCTACAGTTGTTCGTAAGGCAGACTGTTGCACTGAAGGCCACGCTACACTAGCGAATCCCGCAACCCCGATACCACCCAACGCGAGGAAATCGCGCCGCGACCAACGAGCTTCCCTATGATACTTGCTCATAGCCTCGACCCCTTTCTTGGCTATAACTAACTATCTTTCTATAGGCTAATATTCTTGGCCGAAAGCATAACAGGTCAAGAAGAGCTTGTCAAGAGCGGTTTTATGCTGTTTGCACCGATTGAGCCGTTTCGCGTATAATGGGCGAAATCTCGATTTCAGAAGAAGCGAGCACGTAAGGGAGGTCTGTTTCGTATTATGGATTTAGTCTACACATCTGGGATTGTCGCCGTGCTGACGTTGGGCTACGTCGGATACTTGATCGTCCGTCTGAGGGGTTTTGACGAGGGTGAAGAGCGAATACGGCAGCTCTCGTCGTATGTGCGCGAGGGGGCCGAAGCCTTCTTGCGACGACAGTATATAGTGGTCGCTGTCTTCCTCATCGCGCTCTTTGTGGTTTTGCTGCTCATGACCTTCGGCGGATTGCTCAGTCCCTGGGCACCGTGGGCCTTTCTCACGGCTGGGGCTTTCTCCGGGTTGGCAGGCTATCTGGGCATGAAGATCGCCACCGCCAGCAACGGGCGAACAACCACCGCTGCCAAACAGAGCCTCAACCGTGCCCTGCGCGTCGCCTTCGAAGCCGGTAGCGTAATGGGCTTTTCAGTAGTTGGGTTGGGGTTGCTCTATATCACGCTCTGGTTTGTCATTCTTTTCCGTGTTGGAGTGGGGCTGCCGGAGATCGCTCAAGTGCTCTTGACTTCAGCAATGGGAGCGAGTTCGGTGGCGCTCTTCGCCCGCGTCGGCGGCGGCATTTTCACCAAGTCCGCTGATGTGGGAGCCGATCTCTCCGGCAAGGTAGAAGCCGGTATTCCTGAAGACGACCCGCGCAATCCCGCCGTGGTCGCCGATCAAGTCGGCGATAACGTGGGGGACGTCGCTGGCATGGGCGCCGACTTGTATGAGTCTTATGTAGGCGCTATCGTCGCGGCGGTCGCCCTGGGCGTTTCGGCTTTTGCTAACCAACCATTGGTCATGCAGAGCGTAGCCTATCCCATGTTAATCGCGGCTATTGGCATTGTGTGCTCTGTCTTCGGCAGCTTTTTGGTGCAAGCCCGCGAAGATGCCACCCAAGGTGAACTCTTGAAAGCCCTGCGCCGGGGCGTCTATACCAGCTCCGCCCTGATCGCCATTTTTGCTTTTATCATCACGGCTCTGCTCTTTGGTTTAAGCTATTGGGGTATTTACGTCGCCCTGCTTTTGGGATTGGCCGCGGGCATCGTGATCGGCTTCTCGGCAGAGTTTTATACGTCTTCTCAGTACAAGCCAACCCAGCTTATCTCCACTACAGCCCAGACCAGTCCGGCAACGGTCATCATCAGCGGGCTGGCGACAGGGATGCGCTCCACAGCACTCCCCGTCATAACGGTCGTGTTGGCGATCGTGCTAGGTTATTGGGCAGCTGCAACTGCCGGTGGTGTGCCTTTTGGTTTGTACGGGATCGGCATGGCCGCCGTCGGGATGCTCTCTACTCTAGGGATTACGCTGGCGAGCGATGCCTACGGGCCGGTGGCAGATAACGCCGGCGGCATTGCAGAGATGTCCCATCAAAAGCCGGAAGTTCGCAAGCGCACCGATGCGCTCGATGCACTGGGCAACACCAACGCTGCCGTCGGCAAAGGGTTCGCGATTGGCTCGGCAGCCTTGACGGCGCTAGCACTTATCAGTAATTATCGAGATCAGATCAGCCAACAAGTAGGCGACCTCGGGGGCAAAACCGCAGCTCTTTTGACCGGGCGTCAGATCGAACTCAGCAAACTTGACCAAGCGTTTTCGCTCTCTGATCCCTATGTACTATTAGGGCTTTTCGTCGGGGGGATGCTGCCCTTTCTCTTCTGTGCGCTCACCATGAGCTCGGTCGGTCGCGCGGCGGGGGAGATCGTGAACGAGGTCCGCCGTCAATTCAAGGAGATCACTGGACTTTTGGAAGGCAAAGGAAAAGCTGATTACTCCCAGGCAGTGGAGATCGCGACGAAAACGGCGCACCGCGAGATGATCATGCCAGCGCTCTTGGCGATTGTTTCTCCCTTGCTTGTCGGGGTCCTGTTCGGTGCGGCTGCGGTGATGGGTGTTCTGGTGGGCGCTTTGGTGACAGGCTTTGTGTTGGCACTCCTGATGGCGAACTCCGGCGGGGCTTGGGATAATGCCAAAAAATACATCGAAGAGGGCCATTACGGTGGGAAAGGCTCGCCGGCGCATAAAGCTGCTGTCGTCGGCGACACCGTGGGCGATCCCTTCAAAGATACTTCGGGGCCTTCGCTCAATATTCTGATTAAATTAATGTCCATGGTGGCATTGGTCTTTGTGGGGTTTGTTATCCGATTTACGCTTTTTTAGCCGTTGGCTTCCCCTCTGCCTTCTTAAGGGAGCAGGGGGGGGCTTGCTAACACGCTCCACTATAGTTTATGCTAGTGCTGTCCTATGGAGCATTATTATCTTGAGCGGGACGGCCAGGTCTTTTTGATTCATGACGCTGGGCGGTTGCGCTTTCCTACATCTGGCTCGGAGATACCCTTCGCTTTTGAGATCGTGCATACCATGCAACTGCAGAACGTGCTCGTACATTACTGCAAGCCGCACTTAGAGACACACCCCGAAGAGTGGTGGCATAAAGAGAAGATTCCCGCTCTAGACGAAGCTCTGCCCATCGTGCGCCTGGCGGTCAGCACCAGCCTGCCCCGCCTGACAGCAAAGACGATCATTCTCAAAGAAGGCAAGATCTTGATGGTGAAGCCCAAGCGCGGTTATAACGCAGGCCAATGGGCTTTGCCGGGTGGGTTCGTGGGCTACGGTGAGAGCCCTGAAGAAGCTGCTACACGTGAAACCATCGAAGAGACCGGCGTCCCCTGCCGGATTGTGAGATTTCTGGGGACTGAGTCGCGTCTGGGGCGGACAACGAGCTATCACTGGCACACATTTTTCTACGAAGCCCAGCTGAAACACGAACACTTTCACCCTGCACCTGATGAGATCGAGGCCGTTGCCTGGATCGAACTTGACCAAGCGCTGTCGTTCGTGAGCTTCTATGAGGGGCTGAGGGAGAAGCTCCAACAGATGTCTATCGCCGCCGAAAAAATACAAAAGCCCTTATAGATTCTGGTCTTTCTGGCAAACAGTGGGGGGGGACTTGACAAGGAGGTAGAAAAAGTTTATAATTCAACTACGGATAGAATAACACAATGACTACAATTCTACAGAAGACACAAGGTAGCCTTGGTGAAGAGATATGATCAATAAAGACCCAGAAGCCTATAAGACGATCAAGGTACCGGCTTGGGTGTATATTAACGCCAAAGAGGCCGAATTGGCCCTCATGCGGAAGGGGGTAGGCCGCCTTCCAGACTCGGTCTTGCAGCCGACGAAGTGCCCTATCTGCAAAGATGCCCTGAACCTGCGCAAGATCGATGACACGGGCGGGAAGGCCTACCTTCACTGTCCGAACTGCGGCTACACGCAGCCGAAGTTCGAAGGCAGCATGGAAGGAGTTGCACTGGGAACTGCTATCGGCATGGGGTTGGTCCATCTCTTAAACACGCTTTTTAGTAATGGTCGTCAAGCCAAACCAGAAGTGGGGCCCGGGTAGTCCTTCTTAGGGTGGTGAGAGGAATGGGGGACTTTATCACTGAGAAGGACTGACCCGGTCCCCTTTCTTCTGTCATTGCGCACTATTATACCAAGCATCCCATCGCCCATTCAAACAGAACAGAACGAGCTTTGCTTATATAATACCTGCACGCGCTATGAGCCGAACGAGCTTCTGTTGAGCAATTGCTGAGCAGCCTCCAGGGCCTCCTCACGGGTGGTGATCTGACCAGCGAAGATCTGTTCATAGACCGCTTTTAAGATCTCTTTCACCTGCGGCCCGGGGGGCATGCCCATCTTCAACAGATCATGTCCATCGAGCAATTTGCGCGCTCGCTCGCGCTCGTCGAGCTCTCTTAAGCGTTGCAATAGACTGGGCAAAATCTGCACCACTGGCAGCCAGCCAGACGACTTGTGCGCGCTGGCCTCGCAGTCACAGATCATCAGCTCTAAGAGTTTTGCAAAGTACGGAAAACGCTCAGTCGGGCGCTCAAAGGGCGCGCCAGGGTTCTCGTGGGTTTTCAGCAGCGTAGCTCGCCTGCCAGGGCTCATCTCCGGGAATTTCCCGATGCGCAGATGCTCGCGTACTAAGAATTTTATCAGTTTGATCTCATCGGTGCTCAACCGCAACCGACGACAGATTTTTTCTGCCATGCGCTCCCCCAGCACTTCATGGCCGCCAGCATGTTCGCCATCGTTTTTCTGGAGAGCGATGGGCTTGCCGACATCGTGCAGGAGCAGGGCCAACTTCACCAGAGGGTCTCGAACGATTTTGTCGGCGCACTCTAAGGCTAGCAGCGTATGGGTATAGACGTCGCCTTCGGGGTGGTACTTTTCAGGCTGGGGCACACCTTTGCACAGAGCCAGCTCCGGCAAGATCAACTCTAAGAGCCCGTGTTCGTCTAATAACTTCACTCCCCGTGTTGCGCGAGGCGTTTTCAGAATTCTCAAAAGTTCGTCGCGAATGCGCTCGGCTGAAATCTTCCTCAAACCCTCGCGATGGCGCCGGATGGCCTCGCTCACTTCCGGCAGAATTGTCCCATCGAGAGCGCACGCCAGTCGGATCACCCGCAAGATTCTCAGGGCATCTTCGGAGAACCGCGCGTCGGGGTCGCCGATAGTACGGACGATTTTGGCACGAAGGTCTTCGATCCCACCGACAAGGTCGATCACTCGGCCCTCGATGGTAGCTGCGAGGCCGTTCACGGTGAGGTCGCGCCGGCGAATGTCGCCCTCTAGACCGCGCACGAGTTCGACCTTCCCCGGCCAGCGCCCATCGTACTCACCCTCCGTCCGAAATGTAGCCACTTCGTAGGTGCGGCCATCGGGAGCGGCAATTAACAGAACGCCAAATGCTTCTCCGATCTCGAAGATCTTATAGTCCCCCAAGATCTTTTTTATCTCCTCCGGGCGGGCGGCCGTGGCAATATCGACTTCGTCGGGGATGAACTCGTATTGCGGCTCGAATTGTGCCCGTAGGGCATCGCGGACGATGCCGCCGACTATGACGGCTTCAAAACCTGCTCCGAGCAGTCTCCCCAAGATCGTGCGGGCGAACGGGTGTGTCCGAAAGATCTCGTTCGTGTCAATCTGCGTCATGTTCGCTGGATGAGAATGGCTTCGCCGGGGCGGGCGCGCAGGCGTTGGGCCGCGCTATCGCGGTTGGCGGCGATCTCGACCTGGCCGTGGCTGCCCACGGTGACGAGCAATCCGTGTGGTTCGGCTTCACCGTAAGTTTCTGCACAGCGGGCTGAAGCGGACTTCCGCGCGACCTCCACGATCAAGACTACCCCCGGCTCGGCTAGCTCGCGCAACAGCTCGCCCGTTATGTTCGTGATGACATTGCCAAACGAGTCAATATAAACAATCTCTCCTTCTAAGATATGACCGCGCCGGATGCCCTGGCCGAACGAAAGCTTGACCCAGTCGGTCACAGGCGGCCCCAGCTGCTCTGGGGGGACGCCACTGGCCAGATAGGCCGCGACTGGGGCAAAAATGTCGCGCCCATGAAAGGTGCGCGAGACCGGGGTGTGAAAGTATTTTTCATGCTCGATGCTATAGATTTTTGGTTCGCCCAGGCGTTGGGCTGCCGGGATTAAGAGCCCATTGTCCGGTCCGACAAAGAACTGCCCTCCTGACGAGGCAACCAAGGGGCGCCGGGCGGTGCCCACTCCAGGGTCCACGACGGCACAGTGCACGGTCTCTTTAGGGAAATAGGGCGCGACCATCCAGAGCAAAAAAGCCCCAGCTCGGATATGGTGGCGCTCGACGTCATGGCTGATGTCCACCAGCTGGGCTGACGGGCAGATCTGCGCCATGATGCCCTTCATTGCTGAAGGGTATCCCGACGCCGAGCCGAAATCGCTAAGCAAAGTGATGAGAGCCATCTTGTTGTCATTGTAGAGACGTTTGTCTGCGCGTGCAAGCGTTTGTCTTGTAATGGGTCAAGATTACCAGGGCCCAGTACCCACCCAGTCGGTGGAGATGCGATCCAACACAATGGGGGGCAGCAACGCAATGGGACCTTACACTTCTTGACATCTAAGCGTTCTCCCCCTATAATGACGCACCAATCTCTCACAAAGGGTGATGGGCAATGATGCAACAGCTTGTCGGTGATCGGCTTTGGCTCCCTTAGCTTAACTTCCCCTATGGCTCCCAAACCCGTCGTCCTCTCCGGATTTCAACCGACCGGCACCCTCCATATCGGCAACTACTACGGCGCCGTCAAAAACGCTGTCCAACTCCAAGACCAGTACGAGTGCTTTTACTCTATCGTTGATTACCACGCGATCACTGTAGACCACGATCCCCACGAGCTGAAGAAGAACACCATCGCAATGGCGATGGACTTGATTGCTTGCGGGCTTGACCCTAAGCGCTGTGTGCTCTTTATCCAATCGCAAGTTCCGGAGCACACTGAACTGAGTTGGATCTTGAGTGCCGTTACTTCGTATGGGGATTTGCAGCGCATGACCCAGTTCAAAGAGAAGGGCGAAGGGCAAGAGTTCGTCAGTTGCGGCTTGTTCACGTACCCGGTCTTACAGGCCGCTGATATTTTAATCTACAAAGCTTCCAAAGTGCCCGTCGGCGAAGATCAAGTGCAGCACATTGAGTTGACGCGGCGCATCGCCCGCAGATTTAACTCGCGCTTCGGCGAGACCTTCCCCGAACCGGACGCCTTACTTACTGAGGCATTGCGCTTGATGTCGCCTGCCGACCCCACGCGCAAAATGAGCAAATCATTGGGGCCGAAGCACTATATCGCGCTCACCGAGCCAGAAGAGTCTATCCGAGAAAAAATTAAGACCGCTGTCACGGATAGTGGCCCGCGAACGGATACGAAGGAGAAAAGCCCTGGGGTCGCCAATCTCTTCTTGCTCTTAAAACTGACAGCTCCCAAAGAGATCTATGACCAATTTGAGTCGGATTACACTCGCGGGGTTCTTAAATACGAGCCGCTGAAGCGGGCCGTCACTGACTATTTAGTCCAAGCACTAGAGCCGATTCGGGCGCGGCGGGCGCACCTGAGAGAATCTGAAGTTCGAGAGATCCTGCACCAAGGGGCACAGCGAGCGCGCCTGGTCGCGAGAAAAACTTTAGAAGAAGCTCGCGAGCGCATCGGCGTGGGGAAGCTTCAGCCTTGAAGCGATATATGCCAAACGAATTGTTGAATGAACTAGCAGCGATCTTTCGCGCTCACTCTGTGCAGCTTGTGTATCTGTTTGGCTCGCAGGCGACGGGACAGGCCGGGCCGTTGAGCGATTTCGACTTCGGTGTGCTCTTTCGGGCAACGCTCTCTTCAGTGGAGCGCTTCCGGCATCGCTTGAGCTTGATCGCTGAGCTGCTAGGGGTACTCCACGTTGGGCACATAGACGTTGTCGTGCTCAATGAAGCTCCTCCGGCTCTACGCTTCAAGATCATCGAGCATGGTCAGGTCATCTACAACGAAGACGAGCGGGCGCGGGTGCGCTTTGAGGCCAAGACGATGAGTGAGTATCTCGATACAAAGCCCTTAAGAGAGCTCTATCGCCACAAGTTATTCACAGCGATTGCTGAGGGAAGGCTCTATGATTGACGAAGAGGTTATCACAGGGCGGATTGCGAAGATTCGTGAGTATGGGCGCTTGCTCGCCAATCTCTTGCAGACCCCAAGGGATAAATTTGTTCAAGAGCCTGTCTACTACCTGCAAGCCGAGCGCCTGCTGGAAGTTATGATCCAAGCGATGATTGACATCGGCAACCATGTGATTGCGGGGTTGCTGCTCAAGAAACCTGAAGACTATCGCCAAATCTTTGACATCCTAGCGCAGAATCACATTATCTCTGAAGAGCTTCTTCCCAAGGTGCGCGCTCTTGTGGGCTTGCGGAACTTACTCGTGCATGAATACTTCGAGGTTGACCACAGCCGGCTCTATGATGAAGCGAGGGCCGGACTTGCGGACTTCGAGGAATTCTGCAAAGCGATTGTGCACTTCCTACAAAACCACAGCGCTTAAGCTTACGCCCCTTCAGAAGCACTTGGACTCTTTGAGGGTGAAGGTCTGCTTGACTCCCGTTTGTCTATTGATGAACGTGAGCTTCTTGATCACGTCGGTCACAAGGGGGCTGAGGACCTCTTCAGTTTTCTGGTCCTCGCTGACGTACAGGCCTGTGTAGACCTTGACCGTCTGGCGCTGAACCTGCTCTCTGAATAAGACAAACGCTGAAACCAAGCGGTACAAGCCAGCCCGCAGGTGTGTCTCCTGCAATCCCTTGAGAAAATCATTCCTTTTCCCGACACTCAGTATATCGCCTTGACGACAGTTTGACTGTCGGCTGGCCAACACTTTTACGAAATCCCCCATCATAAGACGTTTTTGGCCAACTCCCTCAAGCCTGCCTCGTCCACAATGACGATCCGACCATCTTTCCGCCCTACCAAGACCGCGCCGCCGCAGCACCTTCACCTGTTTCGTCAAGCCCTCAAACGAGGGAGCAGGATTCTTAACCGCCAGCTCACTCTTAAGTATACTTATGCGCATCTGCATATAAATAAAGAGATGGTGGTATGCCGACGTTGACACGGCGGGTCCAAATCTTGCTCTCCCCGCAGCACTATGAACGGCTCGAAGCGCTGGCCCGCGCCCGCGGCACCTCTATCGGCACCTTGATCCGCCACGCCGTCGAGGCGCTTTACTTGCAGTCCGATGAGCACGAGCGTCTGCAGGCTGTGCGGCGGCTGAGCACCCTGCGGCTGCCCGTGGCTGACTGGGAGCAAATGGAGCGCGAATCGCGGGGAGAGTGCGACCTTGCCTGACAAGATGTATTTTATTGACGCCAATACCCCCATGTACGCCGTCGGCGCCAAGCACCCCTTGAAGGCCCCCTTGTATAGCGATTCTAGAGGCGATTGCGCGCAACGAGCTTCTGGCTGTCACCGACGCTGAAGTCATTCAAGAGCTGCTCCATCGCTATACAGCCCTGGGGCAACGGAAGCGTGTGGGTCGTGCCGGAGGTGCTGCCCGTGACGCGGGAGACCATCGAGCAGGCCCTGGAGCTCCATCGGAAGTATCCCAAACTTCAGGCGCGGGATTCGCTCCATGCAGCAGTCATGCGCCAGCATAAGATCACGCGAATCATCTCGGCGGATCAGCACTTTGATGTGCTGCCCGATCTAGAGCGTATAGCTGCGTGGGCACGGTAGCAAGTGCGAGAACCCTCTTGATGAGAGAGCAGCGCGTCAAATTCCTTCTCGCTCTCGAGCGCGCACAGTGAAGTAGCTTGGCCTGGGATCGTTAGTGTATCTATTACGCTTTATCCCCTCTAAGGATCGTGCCTCTTGAGGAGGGAGATCAGCTAACGGACAAGGCGGATAACGACAGTGCGCACAAGAGAGCTTTTCCATCTCTGGCAGCCGGCTGCCTCGTCTCCCTCTAACTGAGAGACAGGGGCCCTCGGTTTTAGCCAGACGAGCACGTAAAGAAGATCTGTATGGGAGCGCGGGAAGGAGAGGGAGCTTAACGACAATCTATGGGGAGAATTTTCTTCAGATACTCCAAATCTTCCGGGCGGAATTTCTCGTCCTGCACCCAATACGGGTTGGTCTCGGCTTGAGCACTCATGATCCCGCCATTGGGATTGTGATTGAGCCCTAACATATGTCCTAATTCGTGACTAGCAACTTTGGCAAAGAGAATAGCTAACAATTCCGGCGGCGCCAGGCGCAACCCCCGATTTGTATAAAAGCTCCCAACGAAGACAAACCCGCGGTCGTCCTTGCGCAGGTTCCCAAAGTCCAACGGCGCTAACCCCAAGATCGGTATGCGATCCTCCGGGGAGAAGAAGATCGTGCTGAAAATACCCGTGGGCTGACGCAGATAGAAACGCACGTTCACTCCTTCATAGTCACGCTCCATCTGACGGCGGATCGCCGGAATGAAGACGTTCACTAAATCGCTGGTGGGCAGCGATGTCATCTCTTCTAAGAGGGGGATGCTTACGCTGGAGAACTCCAGCGAGACGATCTGAGCGCAGTGATTGGGCAATGGCTCAAACTCAAAGTACTCCGCCCAGGCGTTATTGGCCTCGTCCAACTCGAACAGCTCTCCCAGGGGATCGGCCTTGGCGCGCAGGACCCTCTCGCCCGCCTCGACCGTCCAGGGCACGGCAATAGGCACTTCTTGACCGGGGGACAAACTCTCCATAAGCGTTTGCGCAGCGAACAGCTCGCCGTCCACATAAAAGCCCACCGGCACAAAGGCTGCTGGCCCTTGCCCAATGTTAGCAACGGTAGCAACGAGGCGCGCCTCCTGCCCCGCTTGTAGGAGGGGCGATTCGGAAATCCCCCCTACAATCCGTAGGCTGCGCACAATCAAGTCCGCTCCGGTGAACTCGTTGTTCGTGACATTGACGATTTTGGTGAAGCTGTTATTGCTCTCATCCAACTCAGAGATTGACTTGAAGGGGTCAACGGTCACACGGAGGACCGTCTCTCCCGGCTTGCTGTCCCAGGTGGCAGCGATCTCGACCGACTGGTTCGCAGCAAGCTCCGAGAGGAAGCGCACGCCGATCTGCACTCGGTCGGCCTTAAATTCTAGGGTGAAGACGTCATTGGTCGGGCGATTCCCTTGGTTGAGCACCGTGGCGATGACCTGGACGGTGCTGCCTGGCGGGGGAAAGGCCGGATCGAGTCGCACCGATGCCACAATAAGATCGGGGGCTTCCAGTTGTTGGGCCCAGGCACCAGCACTGCTCATCAATACGAAAAGACTCAGTATCAGCCTTCTCATGGCAATCGTTTCAGCTCAAGCGATCCGTTCCTACATACTCCCGCAATGGTTCGGGAATGGTCACCGAGCCATCGGGTTGTTGGTTGTTCTCCACAATGGCGACAAAGAGACGCGACGTCGCTAAACCCGATCCGTTCAGGGTGTGCACATACTCCGGCTTGCTCGTCTTCTCTCGTCGAAAACGGATATTCCCCCGCCGCGCTTGAAAATCTTCGCAATTGCTAATGGAGCTGACTTCATAGTAGCGATTCTGTGAGGGTATCCAGACTTCCAAGTCTATCGTTTTGGCCGACTGCTGGGCCAGATCGCAGCTGGGCAACAGAGCCACTCGGTAATGGACGTCCAATTCTTTGAGAATGGCTTCGGCGTTCTCAACGAGGCTGTCTAATTCGGCGTAAGAGTCTTCAGGCTTGGTGAACTTAAACAGCTCGACTTTATTGAACTGGTGCATTCGGATAAGGCCCTTCTCTTCTTCGCCGTAGGTGCCGGCTTCCCTTCGGAAACACGCAGTGTACGCACAATACTTTAATGGGAGCTGCGCGCCGTCTAAGATCTCGTCACGGTGGAGATTAGTGAGCAAGACTTCAGCCGTTGGGTTGAGATAGAGTTTATCTTCGGGGCAGAAGTAGACTTGGTCGGCGAACTTGGGCAGTTGCCCGGCGGCGAAGAAGCTCTCCGGGTTGCCCAAAAAGGGCGGAAAGATGGGGATATAGCCGTTCTGCTCCACTTGATAGCGCAGCATAAACTGTACCAAGGCCATCTCCAGCATGGCCCCCTTGCCCCGGTAGAGCGGGAAGCGCGAACCGGCGATCTTCGCCGCGCGGGGGAAGTCCAACAGATCGAGCCGCTCACCCAATTCGATGTGTGACTGAAACGCAAACGCGAAGTGCGGCTTCTCCTTGAACTCCCTCAGGATTTTCTTATCGCCCTTGTTGGAGCTGACGGGGACGCTGCTATGGGGCAAGTTGGGCAGACGAGCTAAAATGTCTTGGATCTCCTGCTCTAGCCGAACAAGCTGACCATCGAGAGACTTGATCTGGTGAGCAATGTGCCCCATCTCGGCGATGAGATTTTGGGCTTCGCCCTCTTTCTTCTCGCGCTTGAGCTGGGCAATTCTTTCGGTCGCTTCATTACGCCGGGCCTTGAGCTGTTCTGCTTGGCCGATGAGCCGTCGGCGCTCCTCGTCGAGCTTCAATACCGGTTCAAGCGAGATGGATTCATCTCTGAGGCGCAGGCGCCGCTCGATCTCCTGAGGGTTCTCACGAATCAGTTTTATGTCCAGCATAGTGCTATCTCTCCAACGAGCCGTCGGCAGAATGTGGGCCTATTGTAGCCGAAAAAGAGCGCCTCGACCAGTCTTGCTCTGGTCGAGACGCGCTTTTTTTTCTGCACGGCAATTTGTAAGAGCAGGGTGACCCTGCCCCTGCTGGGTGTCAAGAATCAACGGAAAGGGGGTGAAGAAGGAGAGCCAGAGTCGGACAGAGGCGAAGGGGAAAGGGCACAACCGTCGTTGAGAGGTCTGTCAATTTGTGTCATAATCTGTCTGTGCTACGAGTACATGTGGGATCAAATAACCCGATAAAAGCGCAAGCCGTGCGCAAGGTCTTCGAGCGCACCCTAGGGCCGACGGAAGTCCATCTTGTTCCGGTAGATTCGGGCGTGCCTCTCCAACCCTTCGACGACGATACAGCCAAGGGGGCCTGCGCGCGTGCCCGCCAAGCTCTCTTCGATGCCGACTTCGGCGTGGGCATCGAAGCCGGGCTGATCTGGCACAAAGAGCTAAAGCTCTACTTTGACGTGCAGTTCTGCGCCATCGTCAGCCGGGACAATAAGCTCACCATCGGGCACGGGTCGGGATTTGTCTACCCAGAAACGATTATCGCGCAAGTGCTCAAGGGCCGCCCCATCGGCGATATTATGAGCGAGCTCACAAACATCGAAAAGATCGGCCACAAGGGTGGTGCCATTGGGTATCTCTCAAGAAATCTCTTGACGCGAGAGCAGTTGACAGAGCAAGCTGTCTTGATGGCCCTGCTCCCGCGATTGCGCCCGGAGTTCTATTATGCCGCGTCTTGAGTTTCTGCTCTTTTTGCTCTTTGTCACACTGGGAAGCTTGACGCCCTTCTCTCAAGCTCCTGCTCCCCCGGCTCCACCGACGATTCCCCCTGCCTCGCAGCTCCCTCTGCCTCCAAAAATTTCTCGTCACTTCACCATCAAAAGCTATTCTGTCTTCGTTGTAGTCATTGACGGCCTACGCCCTGACGCGCTCCAGCATGCCCAGACGCCCAATATAGACCGTCTCTGGCAATCGGGGCTGTACAGTTGGAGCGCCCAGACGGTGATGCCGACGCTCACGCTCCCGGCGATGGCTTCTCTGTTGAGCGGGCTTCCGCCCGACGGCCACGCTATTACCTGGAACTACTGGGCCCCCGAACGCGAGCGGATCACCGTGCCGACGGTCTTTGAGCTGGCGCACAAGGCCGGGATTTCAACGGCCGCGTTTGTGAGCAAACGCAAGTTGGAACATCTCTTCCAGCTAGAGACGCCCCTGCACATCCTCAACGGCGATGCCCAGAAGGTGATCGAAGAAGCTACAGAGTATATCTCAGAGCACCGTCCGCGGTTGGTGCTCTTACATGTGTCTGATGTGGATGACGCGGGCCATCGGTACGGCTGGATGACCGTCAGACAGTTACAAGCCGTCGAGCGCGTGGACGAAGCCATCGGTACTCTCTTGAAGACATTGGAAGACCTAAAGATTCTCAATGAGTCAGTTATCATTGTGACGGCCGACCACGGGGGGCACGGGCGGATTCACGGCACCGACGACCCCCGAGATATGACCATCCCGTGGATCTTATGGACTCCGGAGATAGAGATTGGTCGTGAGCTCACCCAATCTGTGCATATCTACGATACGGCAGCGACGGTGCTGGCGGCGTTAGATTTGGTCATCCCGTCGGAGTGGGAAGGGGTTCCGGTGTTGGAGGCTTTTCCTGAAGCGACGATGCAGCTGGAGCGACCTTAGAAGAACATCTGTCTTTTTTGCAAGCCTGCGACTCTCTGTTATAATAGCTCTGCGCACAGCGCATGGTCTTTGACATGGGGGTGCACCGGATTCGACGGGGATGCGGCAGGGAGGTCGCAGGCGGAGTTGCGGCCAACTCCTAAAAACGGTCGAAGGCATATAAATGCCAACAACTTTGCTTACGCAACTGCTTCTCTGAACTAAAGGGAAGCATCTCTTACGGTAGTTCGGCCCGTCGGCTAGCGTAAGAGACCGATCAGACGGGCTGACCGCGCGCTCGGCTCCGGAGCGCGCGGGAATCTCCTAAATGGAGCTCGGATCAGTCGATCCTGTTCGGTGGGAGCGAGTGATCTTAAATGAAAACACTGGACTAAGCCTGTAGAAGCCAAGCGAAAGCATCTTCGGACGCGGGTTCGACTCCCGCCACCTCCACCACAGAGATCTTTCTATGCACCAACTGGCACGGATTTGCATCGGGCTCTTCTCGCTGAGCTTAGGGGTCGCCCTCGCCATGGGGCAGCCCCAAGCTCAAGCTCCATTAATCGGCTACGCCGAGATTGACGGCACGATCAACCCCATCACCAAAGACTTTCTCTTACGTGTCATCGAGGAAGCCCGTCGTGATAACGCCGCGCTGCTTATCCTTCGGTTGGATACCCCTGGCGGGTTATTAGAGTCTACCAAAGATATGGTCCAGGCGATCTTTCAGTCACCCGTTCCTGTGGTAATCTGGGTGGGGCCGGTGGGAGCGCGAGCAGCTTCGGCTGGCGCGTTTATCACGATGGCCGCTGATGTCGCCGTCATGGCCAGCGGAACGCACATCGGCGCCTCGACTCCCATCAGTTTAGGGGGTGAATCTCCTGAGGGCGAAAGCCAAGAAGACCCGGCCCGCAAAAAAATTCTCAATGACGCCGCGGCCATGGCTCGTAGCATCGCCGAGAAGAAAAATCGCTCTGTCGAATGGGCCGAAAAATTCGTGCTCGAAGGCGCATCAATTACCGCGCAAGAAGCGCTGAGGAATGACGTCATTGACCTCATCGCGGACGATCTGGAGAAAGTTATAGCCAGCCTGGACGGCTACACGCTGACCCGCGATGGGCAACAAATCGTCTTGCACACGACAGGGGCACCCCGTAGAACCTATGACCCCACTCTCAAAGAGCAGGTGATGAATTACTTGGCCGATCCCAATATTGTCTATCTCTTGCTCACTATCGGAATCTACGCCCTGATCGCGGAGTTTTTCACTCCCGGCTTTGGCGTAGGGATCGGGGGAGCGATCTGTCTGCTCTTGGCGCTCTTGGGCTTACAGGTCTTGCCCTTCAATCTGGTGGGGCTGGCGTTCATTGTCCTGGGAGCGGCGTTAATGGTAATTGACATTTTCACCCCGACGCATCTGGCGCTGACGGTGGGCGGGATGATCTCGCTGTTGATCGGGTCGTTTATGCTCTTTAACTTCGAGGGATTTGAAGCACCGGCGCTGAGCATTGCGCCGATCAATATTTTCGTGACCGTGGGGACGGTCACGGCGCTCTTTGTCTTTATAGCCACCAAGGGGCTCCTGATTCAGCGCAAGCCCCCAACGACAGGGAAGGAGGGCATGATCGGTGCTGTAGGCACAGCCCGTGATGAGCTGAACCCCACAGGCACCATTTTCGTCAAGGGCGAGTATTGGACGGCGGTGGCGACTAATGGGCCGATCAAGCCCGGTGAGGCTGTGCGCGTCGAGCGTATTGAGAACGGGAAGCTCATTGTCCGTCGGCACGTATAATTTTTAAAGGCCCTCACCCCGGCCGGGCAAGCCGGAGAGAAAGATGCTGCACCGAAACGTTCTGCACGGGGGTTGCCGTAGGGGCAGGCCCCTGTGCCTGCCCGGAGCGAGACTGGGGTGAGGGCCCTGAAGGAGGTCGAGTGAGATGCAGAAATCGTGGGGACTTTATCTTGTGTTGATAGTGATTGTAGTCGTGATGGGCGGGGCGTTCTGGTATATTGCTACCAGCCCCAGCCCGCCGCCAACAGCCCCAGCCTCACAGCCCCCGAAGGCTTCTCTGGAGCTTGATCCCCAAGACTACCCCAAGCTCCAAGAGCGCTTGGTCGGGCTCGTGTCAGCGGCCGATCCGGCGGCCTTCGCCAAAGAGAACGGCTTTGAGAAGGATTTTCAAGACGGCAAGGTCGTCGTGGTGATCGAGGCTCTTGGCCCAGAAGCCTTAGAGGAGCTACGCTGGGCTGTTGAAGCTCTCGACGGCAGAGTCGAGACCGACTACGAAGCCCAGCTCCAGGCGCTCGTCCCCATTGAAGCCCTACTCAAGCTTGCGACGCATCCGCACATTCAGTATATTCGTCTGCCCAATAGGCCGCTGCCTGACAGAATGTAAGCCTCAGTACTGTCAGAGAGTTTGATGCTTCTGCTATAATGATATAAACTATAAACTCGATAGGAGGCGTACGCGGCAATTTTTGTTTGCTGCCCAAAAGGAGCTGGTATGAAAAAGCTGCTCGTCGTCGGAGTGTTGCTTACAGGTGCACTGACGCTGGTTGCTACAGGCCCCCAGGCCCAAGACGTCGGGAAGATACAAGATCTCGTACGCGCGAGCCTGACAGCTTTCGAATCTGGTCTGGAAATCCCTGCCCTGCCCGCTAATAGGCCGGAAGATTTGAAGGCGGGCAAAGTTCGATTAGTTCTCGAAGCCGTCAGAGCCTCCGACGTTCAGAATATTCGGGCACGTGTCGCCGCGCTCGGAGGCCGCGTGGAGTCCGTCTATAATAACCTAGTGCAGGCATTTGTCCCCATGAAGGCCGTCAGCTCGTTGACTGCACTGAACTCGGTCTCGTGGATTCGCGCGCCCTTCGTGCCGGTCTGGGAGCAGGGCAGCACGGTCAGCGAGGGCGTGCGCGTCAGCGGAGCGAATCTCTGGCAGGAGGCTGGGATCAAGGGCCAGGGGGTCAAGATCGCCATTATAGATGGAGGTTTCGAGGGCTATGCCCGACGCCTGGGGAACGAGCTGCCACCAGCCGAGCGCGTCATCGTCCGGTCGTTTAACCGAGACGAAGACATCGAGGCCGACGAGCGCCATGGGACGGCCGTCGCCGAGATCGTGTACGACATGGCCCCTGAAGCGACTTTCTATCTGGTCAATTTCGACACCGATGTCGAGCTGGGGCGCGCCGTGGATTTTTTGATCTCCGAAGGCGTACAGGTCATTAATACGTCATTTAACTTTTTTGCCACAGGCTGTCCGTGGGGAGGCACCGGGCTCATCGAGCCGATCATCGCCAGAGCGCGCGCCGCGGGGATCTTCTGGGCCGTCTCCGTGGGCAATCACGGCACCGAGCACTGGCAGGGGACATTTGACGACCCGGATAAAGACGGGTTCCATAACTTCTTGGGGGACGACGAAGACCTCTCCTTTGATGTAGATACCGATGAAGTTGACACAATTATCGCGGTGCTCAGTTGGGAAGACACGTGCGGGAAAGCGACAGATAACTATGAACTGTTGCTCGTTGACGACAGCGGGCGCCAGCGAGGGCGCGGAAGCCAACTTCGCACGGGCTGGCCGTCACGCTTGCTCTTCGCCACTGCGCGCGCCTCGGGCAGATATCACTTGAAAATCCGCCAACGCAGCGGCAGTAAGCCTGCCCGACTGGATATCTCTATTATAGACATCGAGCCGGAGTATCTCGTCATTGAAGGGAGCGTGGGCGTCTTCGAGCCGGCTGTCTCCCCCAGCGCGTTTAGCATTGGCGCGACCGATCATCGCAGCGACGCCGTTCGCCGGTACAGCTCGCGTGGGCCAACCAAAGACGGGAGAATAAAGCCCGACTTCGCCGCTCCTGACGGCGTGCGCAATACGACCTTCCGCCCGTTCTTCGGGACGTCTGCTTCCAGCCCGCACGTTGCCGGTGCCGCTGCTCTCATTAAGAGCGTTCGGCCCAGCTGGAGTCCGAAAGAGATCGCCGACTTTCTCGAATCTCGCGCTGTAGACCGGGGTGAAGACGGCAAAGATAACACCTATGGGGCAGGGCGCATCGCCTTAGGAGAGCCGCTCAAAGAAGAGAAGCCCGCCGAGGTGACTATCGGGGTCTTTCCAGAAAAGCTGCAGTTCGTTGCGCAAGCCAACGGTCCCGTCCCGGCGCCCCAGCTCTTGGAGATCACCAATCTGGGGGCGGGCGAGTTCGCCTGGATAGCACAAGCGCAGTCGGAGTCACTCAAGCTTTCAGCCACAACTGGCACCAGCCGGGCGATAGTCCTCGTGAGCCTCGACATCACTGGCCTTGCGGCAGGCACCTATGAGAACGCTGTTGTGATCACAGCCGAGAACGCGCAGAACAGCCCCTTCACCGTGCCCATCGAGATTCAGATCACCGAGGGCGTCCCAGAGCTCGTCACGCTTTTCTTGAGCAAACTAGAGTTTGTCACCCCATCGGCGTGGGCACGAAGTGAGCGTGACGCGTCCAGCGACGGCTGCTTCGTCTACACTAACAATAGTTCTGAAGCGCAGCGCATCCGCGTGACGCTGACTGACGGAAACACCCTCGCAGAGTACGATGTGCCCGCGGGGAATACGGTGAAGGCGTGCGGGAATATTCTGTATGTTGATCTGAGAAAGAAGGGCTTGTAGGGGCCCTCAGCCTCCCAGTCCCTCTCCCGTCTTTCACGGACGGGAGAGGGCCCCAAGGGCTGGATGATGAGGACCTCCCTGACACCTCGGGCAGAAATACGTCCCGCGCCCGCCCTGAGTGATGCGCTCGATGGGGGTTCGACACCGAGAGCACGGCTCGCCCGCGCGATCGTAGACCCTCAAGAGATTCTGAAAATTCCCGGGCTCGCCCCTCAATAAACGATACGTGCTGACAGAAGTCCCCTGCTCAGCGATCGCCCGCGCGAGAATTTTTTCAATCTGCGTAAAGAGCCGTTGAGCTTCTGCTTGTGACAGGCTGTTGGCCGGACGCTGCGGGTGAATCTTGCTGGCGAAGAGCGCCTCACATACATAGATGTTCCCCAGCCCCGCAACCTTGCGCTGGTCAAGTAAGAGCCTTTTGATCTCCTGGTCCGTCTGCAAGAGTTTGAAGAAGTTTTTGAGCGTGTAGCCTTTCCCCAATGGCTCAGGCCCCAGTCGCGCTAAGGAAGGCAGCTCGTCGAGTTTGGCGCTCTCAACAAGAGAGAGCGTGGCGAAGCGTCTCGTGTCTTGGAAATACAGCTTTTTATTGTGGGTGAACTCGAAGACAAAGCGCGGTTGTTCTATCGGGCTGAGCGTAGGCCAGCCCGTCATGCGCAAGTGCAGAACGGCCGTGTGCTGGCCAAAGTCAAAAAGCAAGAACTTGGCCCGCCGGCCCACCGTCTTCAAACGGTATCCCAGCAGTGTCCGTTTCAATTCGCGCTCTGACGCGTTCTGGAGCAGGCGCGGCTCGTAGACCCGCAGAGCCTTGAGCTTCTCCCCTTCAAGCTCGCGCTCTAAGGCACGACGGATCGTCTCTACCTCAGGAAGTTCAGGCATAATAGAGAAAAGGTGGGCAGCGAAGACGCTGCCCACCACTCACCAGCAGTCAGTCTTGCTCACAAAGGCCCTGCTAATCGCACTCCGAAAAACCGCAGTCACTACAAATATAACAGCCGTTGGTGAACATCAAGACGCCGCCACAACTGGGACAGAGCTCCACGTCACGTTTGGCGTCGTGGCCGTTCGCGCCGCTGGCCTGTGGTGGCTTGGGCTTCACCTCGGCGAGCAGAGTGAGCTGCTCGCCGCCCTTGAGATACTCGCCAATCGCTTTGGCAATGGCATCGGGCACGGAGAAGACGACCGTGCCGTCCTCTTGCACCACCGGGCGTGAGCCGCGAATCAAATTCATTTGGTCAATGATCGCGCTCGGTTTGACACCAGATCGTAGCGCGAGCGAGATCAGTCGGCCAATCGCCTCGGTGAAGGCCGCCGCCGAGGTCCCAGACTTGCCCAACCCCTGCACGAACACTTCAAAGATACCCTCTTCGTCTTCGTTGACCGTGATGAAGACCGTTCCCAGTTCGGTCTTCATTCTGTATGTCTTGCCCTTGGTGACTCGGGGGCGCGGGCGCGGCACCAAGGACGCGCGTGCCGGTTTTTCGCGCTCTTTTTGCGTCTTGGCCTCTTCCGTCGTCAACAGAATGCCCTCGCGCGAGCCTTCGCGATAGACGGTGATCCCCTTGCAGCCGGCCCTCCAGGCTTCAAAATAAATATCGCCCACGGCCTCGGGGGAGATATCTTTGGGCAGATTGACCGTGCTGGAGAGCGCGTGATCAATGTGCTTCTGAATGGTCGCTTGCATACGCACTCTCATCAAGGGCTCGATCTCGTGGGCTGTGACGAACGTCTCTGGCAATTCTTTGATACTAGTGAGATTGGTCTTCTCCATGTACTCACGCACCAGGGGATGGCTCACCTCGAACTCGCCCTTGCTCAAAGACTTCGATTTGCGCACATAGCTGAGACTGAAGATCGGCTCGATCCCTGAGGTGCAGCCAGCCAAGACAGAACCGGAGCCCACGGGGGGAACTGTGAGCAATGCAGCGTTGCGCAGGCCGTTCGTTTTAATCTTCTGGATGAGAGAGGGGTCGAGGCGCTGGATGAAAGCACTCTGTAAGTGTCTGTCACAATCAAACGCTGGGAAGGGCCCCTTCTCCACGGCCAACTCTGTGCTCTCGTCATAGACTATATGTTTGATGCGCTCGAAAAGCTGATCGGTGAAAGCAATAGCTTCTTCGGTGTCGTACTTCAGCCCCAGCCGGATGAGCATATCGCCAAAGCCCGTGAAGCCGACGCCGATGCGGCGCGAGTGCAGGCTTGCGGTCTTCTGAGCCGGCAGCGGATGCCGGTCGGCGTTGTAATCTAAAACATTATCTAAGAAGCGTGTCGCATAGCGTAAGGCTTTCTCTAAGTTGGGCCAATCAACTCGCGCGTTCGGCGTAAAATCATCGAGAGTAAATTGGGAGAGATTGACGTTGCCCAGACAGCAGCAGCCGTAGGGCTCCAGGGGAATTTCTGAGCACGGGTTGGTCGTGATGACTTCTATATTATTGTATTCGGTGGTCGAGTCGCGCTTGACGTTGTCCCAGAAGATCACGCCCGGCTCGGCGCTGGCCCAGGCGTTCTTCACCAAGCGCTCCCAGATCTCTTTGGCCCGCACGGTCTTTTCAAACCGCCCGACGACGGGGTTCTCGTAGCGCAATAGAAAATCGTCGTCGCGCTCGACGGCCTTCATAAACTCGTCGGTGACCCGCACGCTGATATTCGCATATTGGACTTTGCGACGCTCCGGATCGTTCTTGATCTCAATGAAATCTAAGACGTCGGGATGGTCAACGCTGATGGTGATCATTAAAGCGCCGCGCCGTCCACTCTGACCGATCGTGCCCGTTGTCGTCGAGAAGAGCTCCATAAAGCTGACCGACCCCGAGGAGTAAATCGCCGAGTTGTTGACGGGTGACCCCTTGGGACGCAAAACGGAGATATCCGTCCCGACGCCACCACCAAGAGAATAGGTGCGGGCAGCTTCTTTGCACCACTCAAAGATCCCTTCGATAGAATCTTCTTTGATGGGAATGACGTAGCAATTGTGCGCTACTGCAAACTCCGCGACGAACGAGTGATCCTCAGCAACACTGAGGTCATAGACTGTTACGCGTTGTGGCGCGGTCCAGTCGCACTCTTTCACCTTCACGAAGAGTTCGCCATCGAGCACCTTATAGAAGTAGTTCTGAGGAGCCTCCGCGAAGGAGGACTCGTAGTCCCAGTCCCCCTCAAGCCAAGCTTTCAGGGCTTCGACATACCGTTGGGTGCCGATGTGAATCCACATGCCGCGATGGCGGGTGTACTTCAAGATCCCTTCCCATCGGAGCGACGCGACGACGCCCAAGCGTACCAAGATGGAGAAGACCTGACGCACCAGAGGGGGATTGGCGAGGAAGAGTTTTACGCAATCTTCCTGAATGACGCCATCGCCTAGGAGGACCCCGGCAAGGAACGCTTTCTGCACCGTGGGCGGCGCAGTCAAGAACCACGCGGGTAGCTCGTTGGCTCGCACGGCCCCATGGAAAAACGAGCGTACAAATTGCGCCACGAGCTTACTGTGAGCAGAGACGCGCAACCAATGTCCTGACTGATCTGTGCGCTCTTGAATGACAGCTTCCACCCCAAAGAGCTGTCGCGTCAGTTCACAGATGGCTTCAGCGTAGGGGCGTTCGTCTTTGCTTAAAGTGAAGTAGACGCTGTAGTCTGTGACACCGCCCTCAGCCACAAAGAACCCAAGCCACAAGCCCAAGCGCTCGTCCACCGCGATCTTCCTACGCACCCTCTTGCTCTGCTTCACCCCCACAGCCCCGTTGCCCCCAACGTACGCGGTCGCCGTGTAGATCAAGCCCGCCTCGTCTTCCTCAAGAAGGCTCTCATCAACATAGTCAGCAAGATCCAACTCCGCAGGGGCATCGGTCTCAGCGATACGCCCAACCCGAACATAATGGGCTCCGGTCAGCTCCTGCGCTGTCACCCAGTCCACCTTCGTGCCATCACACGCGAGAAAGCGATGCTCCTTGGTCGCGTAGATCGTCTGACCCCCAAGATACCAGAGGCGAATAGCTCGCAGCGGCTCTTCGATCTCCCGGCTCATCGTGTGCGTGACGGGCCGGAAGCGATTGCGATGGGTGAGAACCTCTTCACCGACTTCGATCTGCTCGATGGGCTTAGGGCCTTGACGCGTCCAGACGAGTGTGCCTGCAGGGAAGCAATTGAGCAGTGTGGCGCGGCGGGGCTGTCCCGCGCCGAACATAATCCGCCCGCCGGGAATAAAGCGAAAGTCCTCCAACAGCCAAGAAAACTTTTTCTCCCACTCGCGTCGCTTTTTGGAGTCTGGTTCCGCCGAGGCGATCTCCCGCGCCACGCGCTCCCACATTTCTAACGGCGTTTTTTCTACGATTTTCCCCGAAAGATCCCGCAGGGCATATTTGTCTAAAAAGCAGCGAATACGAAGCTCATCGCCCCCAAAGAATTCAACCGTCTCGTTGGCGGCCGGGACGGTTTTGGTCGTGCGAACCTGCTGAGCCATTGTGAGATTTCCCCTTTCTATCCTTCAAAATTTCTGGACGCCAATCTGATCGCGCGCACATCACGTCAGCCTCAGATGAAGAAGAGACACTGAACGACAGCTAAGCTTTTCGGTCACACACCGGGTGAGGCCAAGCGCTCGAAAAGTCCCTTCTCGTATAGATTATATCGCGACCGCGGCTTGTCGCAACGTGACGTGCCCTACGGCGTCCGTGTCGCTCACCGCATTATGGGGCAGATCATCGAGGTTTGTCAAGGGAGACAGCCGTCACAGTTTTTCAATAACAACAGGCCATTTCCTTCAAATTACGCACTGCTCGCCAGGACGCAAGATAATAACTTTCGTTTTGGTTTGTGACTCCACCTTTGCCTTGAATTGTTCAGGGTCCTGGTGGATCGCAGGCAGGGTGTTGTAGTGAATGGGGATGACCGTCTTGGGTTTGAGCAGCTGAACAGCTTCTACGGCGGCTTCGGGGGCCATGGTGTAATAGCTACCGATGGGGAGCAATGCCAGATCAAGACCGAGCTTTCCGATGAGCGCCATATCGCTAAAGAGCGCGGTGTCCCCTGCATGATAAATTTTTCGGTTGTCTAGGGTCGTGAGCACTATCCCACAGGGTTCCCCCAGGTAATGTCCGTCATAGCTGGAGCTATGAAACGCCGGGGTAAGCTGCACGCTGCCGAAGGGGAAACGGCCCGGTCCGCCGATGTTCATCCCTTCGGCCTTGGCTCCTTGGCTCTGGCAATAACTGGCCAGCTCGAAGATGGCGATGATCGGTGCACCGGTGCGCTGGCTGATGGGGATGGCATCACCTAAGTGATCGCTGTGGCCGTGGGTGAGCAAAATCGCGTCGGGCTGAAAATCCTCGGCCTTGTGGGTAGCGACCGGGTTGCCGGTGATGAACGGGTCAATGAGTACAGAGTGTTTTTCGGTTTTGATCTCGACTGCCGCGTGGCCGATGAACGTGACTTGCATATGGTGAAACCTCCTGAATGTAGTTTATCTCAGCGACTCAGTCACCACCGAACTCGCGCTTGAGAAGTTCTTTATCTTCGCCCTTGGTCGCCGTGAGCAGTATCTGGATCCGGTCGGCAGCCGCCGGATATTCGTGGGCAAGATACTCTAGAAACAGCTTCACCTCTGCATCGCGTGCGGCAGTGAGCATGCGCAATCGGTGCGCAATCTCCCAGACGCCCAGCGTGCGCAGCAACTCGCCCAAGCGAGCCGATGGGGCGCTTCTGTCATCGGGTGCGCCAAGCTCGTTCAAGACAGCCAGCATCGCGCATTCCTCATCTCTAATCATCGTTAAGGGTCACCCTGTATAGAGTTCTCCATTATGCAGTATAACAATTCGGGTCAGAACCAGTCAAGAAGGCTCATAGATAAACAAAATCCCTTCCACACGTAATTCCCCTCGCTGTAATGGGTCAAGAGATCGTTACCAGGGCCCAGCCCCCAGCCCAAACAGCACCAGCCCGGCGAAGCAAAGCGCATTGGTCAGGTGTTCTGGTGGCTGAAAGCCAGGAATCTGA